>Ga0325411_1001079_pt1 | contig 29951 bp, 21 predicted proteins | sample PopdelMetagenome_13_FD_206181 | JGI IMG/M metagenome (GOLD analysis project Ga0325411, IMG submission 206181) | Populus deltoides microbial communities from Bellville, Georgia, United States - Xylem-PdIQD-R4 | ecosystem: Host-associated > Plants > Phyllosphere > Stem > Wood/Secondary xylem...
CCATCCACTCGAGATGCGAGTAGGAATGAGCTCATCATTTTTGTTTTTCACCAACGTGATTCCGGTCTTTTTGGGCACCACATGGATTGGCGCGACCCATTTACTGTCAGTGATGGGGTAAATGACTTCTGCATCTAACAGTTTCAAAATTTCAGCTTTCACTACCTCCATCATAGGCGGGTTCAACCTCCTTTGCATTTCCCTTGTTGGTTTTGCGTTGTCCTCCAATAGTATGTGATGCATACACATTGATGGACTAATGCCCTTGACGTCAGTTAAAGTCCATACAATGGCCGTCTTGTTATCACACAACAATTTCACAAGTTTTTCCTCTTGCGTATTTGTCAAACCTGTTGCTATAATAACGGGAAGTGTATTGTTGTCGCCAATGAATGCATACTTCAAATTATTGGGCAAAGGTTTCAATTCTAACTCGGGTGCCTGTAAAATAGATGGCAAAAGCTTTTTATGTGAAAGAACTAAATCAACAAAGACATTACCATGGGGAATAGTTTGCAGTGATTGTAAAGCCAATGTTGATTCGTGCACGTTTTGGGAAACACATATATGCCTCTCCATCTCTTCTATCTTGGTAAAATCATAGCCATAGCTCAAAGCTATGCTTAATCCGTCTTCACAATCAAAATCTTATCTGCACACACTTATCAATTTGATCATAGCATGTGATAGAATAAACATTGCTATAAGGATATGTCATTGCATCATGAAAATTGAATTCAATTTTTTCATCTCCTACCTCCATAGACAAAGTATCCTTACCACAATCAATTTTTGTATTGGCAGTTTTCAAGAATGGTCTCCCAAACAATATAGGAGTGTTGTTTGATGAATCACAAGAATCATATTCCATATCAAGAATATAAAAGTCGCATGGAATGACCAAACTATCAATCTTGACTAGGACATCTTCTATCACACCAAGTGGGTAAACAAAACTATGATCCGCAAGTTGTATTACAATGCTAGTTTTATTCAAAGGCTCAAAACTAAGAGAATCATAAACATGTTTAGGCATAACACTAATGGATGCACCTAAATCGCACAAGGCCCTTTTGAAACCAGCATTACCAATAACACATGGGATAGTAAACACACCTGGGTCTTTTTGCTTCAAAGGCATATTCTTTTGAACAATAGCAGATACAACTTCACCCATACTTACCATTTCATGACCTTTTAGTTTGAAAGCTCTCTTGGTAGTACACAACTCCTTCAAGAATTTGGCATACTTGGGAATTTGCTTGATAGCATCAAGCAAAGGAATGTTGAATTCTACTTTCTTGAAAACCTCTAAAATCTCTTTTTCTTTGTCCTCTTTCTTTGACCTAGAAGAACTCACAGGAAAAGGTGGAATTGTTTTAAAACTGGAATTCATTGAGTGAGGAGTTACCTTTGGAGTGTTGGTCGATGTTTCAGTTTGTGGAGGAGGAGGATGTTCCTTCTTTGTACTCAATTCGGTTTCTATCTCTTCTTCTTCCTCCATCTCAATTTGTTTCGACCTTTTCTCTTCAAATTCTTTCCCACTTCGCAGCATGATCACACTAACATTCTCTATTGGATTCAATGCTTGGGAGGGCAATTTTCCATTCATTTGTGCTTCCAATTTCCCCACACTTGAAGCTACTTGCCCCATTTGCTTCTCCAAGTTGTGAATATTTGACCTTGTTTCCTGTTGAAAAGACATGACATTTTGTTGCAAGGTCATAGTGTTAGAAGCCAAAGTTTTCATCATCTCACGAAGATCATCACTGGATGACGACCCCATAACATTGGAGTTTGTGAATGGAGGGGGTTGTCTTGCTTGATAATTCTGTTGGGGCTGAAATCCATGAGGATGGAACTGTCGGCCTTGATTGCCTTGTTGAGGTGGGTTCCCATAACATAAGTTTGGATGATCTCTCCATCTGGGATTGTACGTGTTGGAAAAGGGATCATATTTACGCTGGGACTGTCCGTTGAATCCTCCATCAACTGTATGAACCTGTTCAATGTAATCTTCTTGCATTATTGGGCACATATCTGAGATATGTCCTTGTAAGGAACATATGCTACAAACTTTCACCTGTTGTACATTTCCACAAGCCAAAGAACGCACAAGAGAAGTAAGATCATTAACTTTATTTTCAAGGTTAGAAATACTTACCTCATTTACTCGTTTGTTTACGAAGTCTCCACGCGTGCCAAATTGTTTCGAGTTGGCTGCCATGTTTGAGATTAATTGGCGTGCAGCCTCGGGTGTCCTATCTACCAATGCCCCTCCACTTGCAACATCAATGATACTACGGTCAGTAGGCATCAATCCTTCATAGAAATATTGAATGAGCAGCTGATTGGGTATTTGATGATGAGGACATTGAATACAAAGTTGCTCAAATCTTTCCCAATATTCGGAGAGAGTCTCTTCATGAGATTGTCGAATCCCACATATTTCTTTCCTTATGTTGGCAACTCGAGATGCTGGAAAATACTTCTCAAGGAAAATCTTCTTCATGGCATTCCAAGTTCCAAAGAGAAAGGGAAAGCTTTCAACTTAACTTGTTCTTCATCAACTCCATTCAGTTTCATGCCAACACAAACCATATGGAACTCCTTGAGATGAGTATGAGGATCTTCTCCTGCAAGACCATTAAATGTTGGTAACAAATATATAAAACCAGATTTGAGCTCAAAGTTTACATTATTGTCAATGTTTATGCACAAGGGTTGATTTTCCACGTTAGGAGCAGCAAGCTCTTTGAGTGTTTGTTGTCATGTAATAGCCATGGTGTTGAGGCGAGCTTCCTTTCTTAACCTGCGTAAAGTGCTTTCTATTTCAAGATCAACCTCCTTGACAACGGCGCCAAAATTTATTACGATGTCACAGTCGCACAAATTAATTACCCTAGCTTCAAACACAACACACAAGATAGTATAGAGCAAGCAAGGGGTCGATCCCACGAGGAAGTTCAAGTCAGATTTTTATGCTAGATGATATGCAATTTAGGGGGGTTTGGACGTTATCTAGGCTAAAGCAAAAGAAAATAGAAAACTATCAAATGAAATTTAATAAAATCAGAAAATTATCAAGAGAACAAACCTTGGTCACAAGCACACATCCACCTACAGAAATCAGAACTGATCATGGAAACGAAACATCAATTTATATTCTGAATATTTATCTCTTCTTAACATTGGTTAGTTAACGGATCCGCCGTATAACTAACCCTAACCATCAAACAACCACAGTGTCCGCACTAGTAATTTAATTTAATGGCAGCTTTAAGAACTAGATAAGTTGATTAATCAAGAAAACATAACTGTCCGCAGTCTATGTTTGATTTGATTGAATGTTCTCCCTAATATTAATAACGTAGATCCGCCACAATTATTAAACTCAGTTGCTTCACAAGTTCATATACCACAACTCCAGTTTTGATATCAAACTTAGCAATAGATTGTCTACAATAATAACTTAGAGTCCGCTCTAGCAATTAAAATAAACAATCATAGGAAAAATAAGCATAGGAGAACAAACATATTCATCATATAAACTTAAAAGAAAAGGTAAAATAAATCTCACAGTTCTTGAAATCCGAAGATTTTCGTGTCCTTGCAACCAAGAAAAAGTGTTTAGCCTTGCATGTTTGTTGAACAACTAATTAAAAAGAAGGAAGAATGCATAATTTAGGGTTTCTTAGAGGAAGGGGGCGTTTTTCTCTTCTTGGCTGGCTGCCCCCTTCTCTTCTCTCATTCTTTTTATATCTTAGGAAACCCTAGATCTCTATTTTACAAAATAGTCCTCCATTAAGTAGACTGTTTACATTTAAGTACTTCAATAACTATTTTCCTAAAAAAGGAGAAATATCCTTGCATGAAATCTTCAAGATTTGACTTAGAGGAGCTAAATTACTGAAATAAAAACTTGGATATCGGTTTAAATGCTTCGGAACGTAATTTGAACTTGTTTCTTCACGAAACCTATTTGGTGGCAGAATTCAGATGTCATCTTTGAAAAATCATATCTCCCTCATATGACATTGTTTTTTGCTGAAATTTGGAGAGTTTATAGAAATTTGAGTCATGAATCCAAAAAAATTGATTTTACATCAATTGGACTTCTGTAGCTCCAGATATTCAAGTTGGAATAGCCGAAGGTCAACATTGGCAGATTGCGAGATTTGACTTTGAAGGCTGCGATTTCCATGCTCTTCCTTATTTTATTTTCTTGCCTTAGATGTTCAGAAAGGTATGGATGTTAGCTTTTTAATGTCACTGGAATCACTTCATTTCAACCTCCAGAGCTCACGCTCTACACAAAACATCGACTGAAGGTCAAATCTGCCAATTATCTCCAATTTACTCCTTTTTGCATCTTTCATCCAAAAGTGCCTTCAAAACATAAAACAAAGAATATCAAGACATTTTATATATAAAACATAGGCAAAACACTAGTTAAATGTGGGTGAAACTATTGAATAATATGGTTGCATCAATTACAAGGTAAATTCAACATTAACAACATATTCAATCATTATATAAATACAAACAATAAAAAATATTCAATAAATTAAAAAAAAAAAACTCTAGACTAACAATTAAAATTAATGCAAATAATTAAACACAAATCATGCAATAATGTAGTAAAATTACTAATTATTCCAACATATTCAATTACTTATTCTAAGGTAAATCCAACATTAAGAATTACAATTTAAAAAATTATTCAATCATTATATAAATAAAAAAAATAAAAAATATTCAATAATTTCAAAAAAAAACTCTAGACTAACAATTAAAATTAATGCAAATAATTAAACACAAATCATGCAATAATGTAGTAAAATTACTAATTATTCCAACATATTCAATTATTTATTCTAAGGTAAATCCAACATTAACAATTACAATTCAACAAATTATTCAATCATTATATAAATACAAACAATAAAAAATATTCAATAATTTCAAAAACAAAACTCTAGACTAACAATTAAAATTAATGCAAATAATTAAACACAAATCATGCAATAATGCAGTAAAATTACTAATTATTCCAACATATTCAATTACTAATTCTAAGGTAAATTCAACATTAACAATTACAATTCAACAAATTATTCAATAATTATGCCAATACAATAATAAAATATATTCAATAAATTAAAAAAATTATAGAATTTAGGAATGAAACATGCATACCTTAATAATGTATTGATTGCAAGACTTCTACATTATAAAAATACACCAAAACAAAAAAACATAAAAAAATAGCTAAAACAAAAAAAAAACCCTTAAAGTAAAATGAAATAGAGGAAACACATACCTTTTAATATGATGAAAGATTCACAATAACACTTGCTAGAAGATTGTAGGTGAAAGCCTTGGAGAAATGAGAGGAAAAAAATCAAAATTGAAGGTGAAGAACCGAAAAGATGAAAAAATGAACTGAAGGGGCGGACGCTGGGATTTATAGGGCAGTTTTACTGATAGATTTACTGACGAATATAAATTAAAATATTATTTTAATTTATTCCATCGGTGACGTTTTATAATTACCCTCCATATCTTTTGATGCCCGTCGGTAATTCCGTCGGCAACCTCACGCGGTCAGAGATGCATTTAATACACCGCCCTTTGGAATTCGCACATTCCATTGGTGATTTTGTCGGTAATATTGACCTGTCGACAAATGACCAACGGACTTTATTCCGCCGGTCAAGTCGTCGATGATTGTAGCATTTTCAAGTAATTTTTTTGAATTCTCTGTGAAATGCCGACGGACCTTAGTCCGTCGGTAGAGTTGTCGGTAATTGTGGCATTTGAAGTAATTATTTTTGAACTCTCTGTGAAATGCCGACGGACCTTCGTGCGTCGGTAAGGTCGTCGGTAATTGTGGCATTGTATAGGAAAGATTATCTTTGGATTGCCTATTTACCTTCCTGCAAACACTTAAATGATAAACTGTACATCACACAAAACAATAACAACACTGCTTAAACAATACATAATATATATATTACATGAAAAAATGTTTTACACAGGGTTTCATTCTGATAGTTAGTCCGAATTTTCTTCTTCTTCGTCGTCAATTGAATAGTCATCACCTTCACATAATCTTCAATATGGATATCATCATCTTTATCGACATTTTTTTGTCCACTAGAGCTCAAAACAACATTCAACTCCTCTGCGTCAACATCAACAAGACTATCATCAAGAACACGAAAATTTGAATTTTCTTCCAAGTCAATCGAAGGAGCAACTCGATATGGTTCTACCAACTCACTAACTTGAAAGACTTCATCTCGCACACTTGTGTCTTCGTTCTCATCCTAAACAAGCTCAACACGACCCAGTTTTGTTTTTAAAACGGACAACCAATCCACTCTTGATCGTGTAATAAACTTGTTAACATTGCTTTGCGAAAACAAAGACATCGTTTACGTTACGGAGTCTAGCTTTCGAGTTGGTTTCGACCAGACCATAGTGCGGATCAACTCTGATTCCTTTGTTAGTAATTCCATTGGTATTAAGCGAATTTATGGTAGTGACACCTGGTCATCCATCTTGGATGTTATAAACCATCACTAATCATAACTTCCAACCCGGTCATTCATCTTGGATGCCATTAGCCGAAGCTAATCATAACGTGCATACCTGGTCATCCATCTAGGATACCATTAGCCAAAGTTAATCATCAACATAACCCGATCATACTTCTAGAAATCCATTAGCCGAAGCTAATCATCAAACATAACCCGGTCATCCTTCTAGGATGACATTACTCAAAGCTAACCGTAATGCTCATTCGAACAATTCATAACAATTTAGCATTCCCTATAACTCAATAATAGGTACTTCATAATACTCATACAAACATTCCATATTCATTATAACCCAATAAAAGATCCTTCGTAACACCCATTCAAACCTTCCATAATAGTATAGCATTCATTTTTACACAATTATAAATCCTTTGTAATACTTGTTCAAACCTTCCATAATAGTATAACATTCATTATTACACAATAATAGATCCTTTGTAATTCTCATTCAAACATTCCATAACAGTTTAATACTCACTATAACATATTAATATATCTATCGTAATATCCATACAAACATTCCATGACAGTTTAACATTCATTATAACACAATAATAGATCCTTCGTTATACTTGTTCAAAAATTCCATAATAGTATAGCATTTATTATCACATAATAATAGATCATTCATAATACTCATTCAAACATTCCATAACAGTGTAGTTTTCACTATAACATAATAATATATCCTTCGTAATAATCATGCAAACATTCCATGACAGTTTAACATTTACTATTACCCAATAATAGATCATTCGTAATGCTCAACCAAACATCCCATAGTTTGGTATTCACTATAACACGATAATTGATCTTTCGTAGTGAATTCATTGTAAAAAGTAACATTATGCTAGAAGGGGGTGAAAGTCACCTACATGTTTCTTGACACGATCAAATGAATGATGTCTTATCTCAAGTACAAGAGTGTCGAAGTAATAAATAACCTAGCAAGACTTGGGTCAATCCACAAGTAAGTCAACTATATAAATCATAAATAAAAGAAAAGATTTGAAGAGAGCTTTGAGATGTGATATTGATGTAAGGATTTAAACAAAGATAAAACAATTGTCAAGGTTAGAGGATCCATTAATGGTATTTCAAATAAGTATAATATAAACTCCTTTTATTTCTCAACTAGAAACCACACACAAAGAAGGTTCCAATCAGATTATAAATTATTACCATGATTATATTAATTATCTTATTTGAGTATGTCAATACTTGTAAATTTTATCAGGTATTCATGGTGATAACTTATGTTAACAATAAATCAAGTTCCTTTCATAGCAAAGGTGTCGTTTATACCATATAGTTGGCTGTGAAAGGATCAAGTATTTGTTGTACTAAGGGTTTTTCAACACAAATCTAGATTAACCATTTAACAAGTAAGGTATTATAAGTGAGTAAGATAACAAATACAAAGCATGTTAGTATCAAACATTAAAGTCCATGTTGAGTTGATACTATACTTATTCTTACATCATTTGTGTAATCTTCTCACTTTGACATAATAAACTTAGCTAAACATTATGAATAAGAAAAACATAAATAGACTAGATAAGAACATAGTTATGATGAAAAATATAAACAAGAGATTAATGAAACCAGAACTTAAACATTACAAAATTACAAAGAAAAAGAACAAGAGCAAGATCTTGATCTAAAAACCAAGATGCCCAAATGCATAGCAAATGCCTCATTTTATATGCCAAAATTCAGAACTATTGATTTGATGATTAACAAAAGAGTTGGTGGCCAACCCTTGACTTGGTGGCTAACTCTTAACCTTGTTGACAGGCCAAAAGGTCATTGCTAACATCAGAATTTGAAATGATCTTCTTCATGAAAGTTCTGGTAATTTGTCTTAGATTTCCATCATAACAAGAATGAGCTCATTTGGATTTTTAGAACTCGAGATATCGCTTGAACACCGAGCAATGTCTGGGCTGTAAGACAGATTCAAATTTCTCGTTTGCTGCTAAGATTTGAACTCCAAAACGATAGTCTTGAGTCTTGAACTCTTCATTAATATTTTAGGCCTATGCATTATCTTTCTATAAAAAAAAATAAACCAAACCTAAATCCAGGGTCTACAACTCCAGTTATGATCCAATAACCAAATGATGTTCCAGTTTGAATTGAACCAGCATCTCTTTTTTATGCTTAACCCTTTCTTTATCTTCTCAATTTCAGTAGTTAAACTCATCAATCAATTCTTTGATTTGTGTGATAGGCCTGTATTTAAGATGAATATTTACCCTAAATTTTGATACTTCAAGTGCTTTAGTATAAAACATGCTTTAGTTAAGGAGTTATTGATACTTCAAGTGCAATATGATGTTGTATAACCATAATAAGAATGCACTTTTAAGTATTAATCATATCCTCCAACTAGCTTATTACTAGTCCTTAACAATCATAGCATTAAAACAATTTGCGACATTCAAAAACAAGGCATTCATCATTTAACTTCCATTGATCTATTCAAGTAAACAAACTCTCATTAGATTTATATATCTGCTCCATACTTTATAATTAAGATATCAATAAACCTTCTTTTTATGTGCTCAATGTATGAAAACATAGATTATAGGGCTTTTCTTGGAAGAAAACAATATTCTGTCTAATGTTTTTCTAAGGTTAACTCCCTTGTATTGAGATTATTATTATATTTTTTTTCATTTTTTTAATTATTTTTGAAAATAAAACACAATGTATCCTTAACCTATGTAGCGAGCTTTAGGCTAATGACTCCTAGACCAGTTGGTCTTAGGGCATTAGGTGTTGAGACACCTCTTCGAGCTTAGTAACTTGGGTTGCAGATACTAATATGTAGATAACACAATGTTTTATTTTCTTAAGCTTTTCTCCCCATCCTATGTAACAAGCTTTGGGCCAATAGCTCCTAAGTCAGATCACTTCAGGGTATTAGGTGTTAAGACACCCCTTCAGACTTAATTTCTTAGGTTATGGAAGCTATGAAACCAAACTTATATACGTTCTTATTTATTTATTTATTATTGTTGTTATTATTATTATTATTATGATTTCCATACTATCCCTTCCCTTAGTTGTTACCTTTAACAAAAGAACATAAATAATATAATGATCTAATATGCAACCCACAATCATATGTTAAAGTGTGTGTGTGTGAAAATGATGGTTTACAATAATACATGTTAACTAAGTATTTGACCAGAATCAATTGATAGCAATGCAAGAGTTTGTAAACCTGAATATTTCATGAGAAGTGTGTGATACACCAGTTATGAATATTGCAAATAAAAATTGGAAAATGTTTACTAAGATGCGTCTCAAGATTCAATAAAATTCCTCCTTACTCTGTCATCCTAATAACAGTTCTGTCAAATGGTTTTAATAACAACAAAAAGAAAGTGTTTTTTTTGTCAACTACTACCCTCTCCCCCCAACCAAAACAAAACATTGTCCTCAATGTCTTAAGGTAGAAAGATAGAGTATAGAAGACATCACCTGAAATAACAAACACTGACAAACCTGAAACACACTTAAATCCAAAAGACACAAGGTTTCACAAATGAAGGCTTAAATCCAATCTAAACTTTTTACGGCTTTCCATAGTTGACCAATTTATGCGACTCATGGAGAGATCAACTACATGGATGAAAGATTGTAGTTCATCAATCAATTGCTCAGCAGTAGCAGCAGAGATGATGATTTGTCATGCTGAAAATTTTAGAAATTGTTGTTCCACAACATGATCAAGAAAAGACAATGTGTTTAGACATTGTATTCAGGTGTTCAGACAATGTGGAGACCTGTAGTTCCTCTCCAATTGTTTTTCCAATGATGTCCATTTTAGCTAAAGCTTTGGGGACGACCCCCAAAATTTGACTGCCTCCTAAAAATACAGCCATTGACACACCTCCCATTAACCCAAGGCTACCTCCCCCATACACTAAATGAATCTTTCTCTCAGCTAGTACCCGACTAAGATGATTTGTTGATTCTATAAACTCTTTGTCTTTCCCAAGACAGGATCTACAAAAAACACAAATATTTTTTATTGTAAAGGTCGAGGATACCTCCATTGGTTACACTCCTCTATTCTTGGTGGTTGTATGGGTTAAGTAGGAATGAAGGGAAGGAAAAGAAGATTTTTAGATGAGAAATTAAAAATACAATCATACCACCTATGTGTAGGCCAACTGGACTCTCTTTCTCTTTCTTTCTTTCTTTATTTCTTTCTTTTTTAAAAAAAATCATGTGTATGTACATGTAGTTGTGATTGTGGCTTACAACTTCCTTTGGTTTTACGTCCAAGAATGGCTTAAACGCCCTCTACGGGTCGGGGATAAGCTTCCCATCCAATTTTCTTAAAAACTGGCAAAGATCTTTTTTAGTCAGATTCCCAAGACCATGTCGAGCATGTTCTTTATGAAAATGAGGTCATAAATCATGAACTGCATGATGCACGTCTCTACTAAGATGCGTCTCAAGAGTTAATAGAAGATTACCTAAAGACTCCTTACTAAGGCCATCCTTAATGAATTGTATTTTATCTTCACGGTTTATGGATACCTTTCCTAAAGATCGACAATGTGTATTACATGTCCATCGAGCACATTTGTGACAAACCTTCAACCATTTTGCACGACGTTTCTTCGTAAAAGTGCTTTTACCTATCCCAGGCATGTGTGAAATAAAAGAGTTGGAAGACTCCCCTGATAAGCAGATCTTTGCTTCAATTATCCAGCGAATATCTTTAGGAATTCCATGGTTCATTAACAACAACAATCTTTCACACCTAGCACAATAAATTTTTATAATCGTATTTTGAGGCAGAGTGGGAAAATACTTTTTTAATTTATCAAGAGTGGTGTCTATTTGCAAATGAGAATTGGAGAATAGATGCAAAGAAAGAGAAGGAGCAAGGAATTGAACAAATATATAAACATATATCAGTTATCATGGGAAACTGAAGGAACCGACTCAAAAGTCACGGAGTACCATTATCCGCTATTTGACCGGGATGAAAGAGACTAGCAAAACAAAAGTCACAAAAAAAAGCAAAAAAAATATGAGAAAGAAAATAATTAATCTTTATATACAGGATCACCTAATTTAATGGAGTCATTTTCAACTGAAAAATTATCAAAGTAAACTTTCAACCGATGTCATTTTACCTTGAAAACATTGTCATTCTTTGGATTCTTGATATCAAAGGCCCCATATGGATACACATGTTTTACAATAAAAGGATCGCTCCATCTTGATCTTAGCTTTCTAGGAAATAAATGGAGTCGAGAATTATAAAGCAAAACTTTTTAATTAACATCAAATTTCTAACAATTCTCACAAGTTTTACAGAATGCATGCGTGTCTTTGAACATGGTGAGCCAATAAAATCTATTTTGTAAGATTTTTACAGCTGTTTTTTTACGAGAAATGACCCCCACATGCCTTAAACTAACAGAATTTAATGACACTACTTACCTCATTGTCGGGAATGCATCTTCAAAATATTTGATCAGGACAATATTTGAATAAGAAAGGGTCATCCCAATAAAAGTTCTTCACTTAGTTCAAAAACTTTCTTTTGTCTTGGGTACTCCAATGAGCTCGCAAATATCCTAAAGCAAGAAAATTGATAAAATTAGAAAAACCAAGGCATTGAACTAAGAGAAAGTAAGGATTCATCAAGAAAGTAATCATCGATTGGTGGGATGTCAGATGTCAAATCTATTGTCAATTTTGACAAATGATCTGCGATAACATTGTTGGTGCCTTTGTTGTCTTTGATTTTTTTATAAGAATAAATCATTTGCAATTCTTCAAATTCATCAATCTTAGTTTTATTCAAGGTATATTCAAATTGATCATAAACTAATTCTTCAATAAGATCTACTTCCTGTAAATCATTATCATCTCCAGGTTGCTTGCAAATGTTAAAAATATTTATCTCCAATGTCATGTTTCCAAACGATAGCTTCATCAGTCCATTCCTACAATTAATTAATGCATTAGAAGTTGCAAGAAATGGACATCCTAAAATAACAGGAATTCGATTACATGTTTCAAGAGGTTGTGTATCCAAGACAACAAAATCTACAGGGTAAATGAATTTATCAACTTGTACTAAAACATCCTCAATTATTCCTCTAGGCACTTTATACACCTCCTATGTAGATGTTTGGGCATATGAGTGAGAATAATACACTTAACGAAATAATAAGGATTGTACAATGCATATGAGAAGTAAAAGAAGAAATGTACCCATTCTAAGTTGATAATGAAAAGTAAAGATAATGTTCTTCTAGTTGTTTATTATCATGTTTAGATTATTTACAATTCTTGTATCCATGTTGTTTTCTAACAGGAACATCACACAATCAAGGTGCGTAGGAAAGTCCGTTCCATGGGTTCATTTATTTTAAAGATGCTATGTAATAGTATGTTTTAGATGTTGTGTATTTGATAAGAACGAACGAACTAATTGAATATTTGACATTCGATACTTTTGTAAAGATTTGTATCGAAAATTGTAATAAAATACGAATATGAAAGTACAATCTTGTAAACGTGTTGTGGTGGATGTATGTATGTGATATTTCCTTTTTGAGAATGTTGTATAATGAAATCACATGAGTATTGCACTACACTAAGAGATGAATTTTGTTACGATAAACCCTAAATAGCATTGCGAGAATGTGTATTGTCACTTTTATGGGATGTTGATTTACATTATCCTATGTGGGTTGTGCCTTGCTAATGAATGGAATGCATTTATAAATTCACAAAATGATATTGTGAAAAGCAGCGAGAACCTAATGACTTACAAAAAAAAATTCCACTGATTTTTTGCTATGAAAAAGTCGGGTTGTTACAATAACTATGTTTTTTTCTCCTAAATTTAAATCATTTGAATTCTTATGGATTTCTATTTTTAATTGTTTTAAGTTTGTATTGAAAAATCATGTTGTTAATAAACAAAAGTCATAACGATGTCAAATAAAAAAAAGGAAATGCATAAATAAAAGGACAAGATTTTGATTGAATAAATATATATTTTTATTTTCGAATTTAATCATTGAAATTCTTTAAAATATTATATTTTAATAAATATTAAATTAAATAAAAATAAACTTTGAGAATAGCTCTCGTGATGCGATCCAACCATCAAAAGATCCATTGGAAGTTCTAGTTGGTCCAGTTACTAGGCTTAGGGCTAAGAAGTTCAAAGAAGCTTTCAGTGGACTTCTTCAAGATACATGGGTTAAGGTGGATTTCAAGAGGATTTGTAATAATAAAGAGCAAGTCTTGATTAATCTGATTCATGTTCAAGAGGGGCTTGTTGGTGGAACCAAGACCATTACACAAGGATTGGGAGAAGAAGAGTAGATTCGGACAGTTTGACCTTTCATTACTCTTTTAGTCATAACTGGAGTTACAGATCGAATTTTGATTGGATTCTAGTTGGGATGGAAACTAGACTTCCATACCTTTCCAACTGTATATGGCACGCCTTCTAATTCATTAAGACAAGAGAGAACCATTTATTTTAAGTTGGGCCTTGCTGCTGCCAAACAGAATGCGGAAACAACAAACTTTAATTATTTTGAGAGGAGACAACTTGTTTGGGTTTTAGACTTGTTCATTTTGTTTATTTTATTTAATTTGGGTTAGTTTTAGCTTGAGTTGATTATTATTTAAATTGGGTTTACGTGAGACCCATTAGGGAAACTGGGGTTTTGGCTTGGAATATAAATACTCTTTAGGAAAAATTTTAGGGCAGGTTTTTGATAATATTTTTAGCATTGTAGCCGACTTTTGAGCGTCAAATTGACTTTGTTCCAGGAGCATCTATATCAAATAGGTCGGCTTATAGGAGCAATCCTGAAGAGACTAAGGAGCTTCAAAGACAAGTGGGGGAGTTGATGTCGAAAGGATACATTCGAGAGAGCATGAGTCCTTGTGCAGTTCTCGTGCGTTTTGTTCTAAAAAAGGACAAAACTTGGCAAATGTGTGTGGATTGTCGAGCTATCAATAACATCATTGTAAAGTATCGACATCCCATTCCTAGATTAGATGATATGTTGGATGAATTGCATGGTTCTAAATTATTTTTGAAAATTGATTTGAAAAGTGGTTATCATCAAATTAGGATGAAAGAAGGGGATTAATGGAAAACTGCTTTTAAAACTAAATATGATTTGTATGAGTGGTTGGTTATGCCTTTTGGACTTACTAATACACCTAGTACTTTTATGAGATTGATGAGTCATGTGTTGCGTGCTTTTATTGGTAAGTTTGTAGTCGTTTACTTTGATGATATCTTGATTTATAGTAAGGAGATTGATGAGCATATAAGTCATTTGAGACAAGTTCTTGATATGCTTAGAAAATAGTCCTTATATGCTAATTTGAAAAAATGTGATTTTTACATAGATAAGATTATTTTTCTTGGATATGTGATTAGTGAAAAAGGTATAGAAATGGATGAGGCTAAGGTTGAAGCTATTCAAGAATGGCCTACACCAAAATCCATAACAGATGTTAGGAGTTTTCATGGTTTGGCTAGTTTTTATAGGAGATTTGTTAAAGACTTTAGTATGATAGCCTCTCCATTGACTGAAATTGTTAAGAAAGTCGTGGATTTCAAGAGGGGAGAAGAACAAGAAAATGCTTTTGGCTTGTTAAAATCAAAGTTGATTTCGGCACCTTTACGATCTTTACCTGATTTTAATAAAGTTTTTGAGATTGAATGTGATGCTTTAGGAATAGGTATTGGAGCTGTTTTAATGCAAGAAAAACGGGTCATCGCTTATTTTAGTGAGAAACTCAATGGTGCAACTCTTAACTATCCCATTTATGATATAGAGTTGTATGCAGTGGTGCGGGCTTTGGAGACTTAGCAACATTATCTATGGCCCCGAGAGTTTGTCACACATACTGATCACCAATCATTGAAACATTTGAAGGGTTAAGGTAAATTAAGTAGGAGACATGCTAAGTGGGTTGAATTTATTGAAACTTTTCCATATGTGATTAAATAAAAGCAAGGTCAGGAAAATGTGGTCGCCGATTCCTTGTCGAGAAGGTATGTTCTTCTTAATACTCTTGATACTAAATTGCTAGGATTTGAGTATATTAAGGAATTGTATCTTGATGATCATGATTTCGGTGCTATATATGACACATGCAAGGTTTTGGCCATGGATAAATATTTTAGGCATGATGGATTTTTGTTTAAGGAAAATAAGTTACATGTGCCTAATTGTTCTTTACGTGAATTACTTGTGAGGGAAGCACATAAGGGAGGTTTAATGGGGTATTTTGGAATCACTAAAACTTTGGAGGTTCTGCATAAGCACTTTTATTGACCTAATATGAAAAGAATGTGTGATAGGTGCATAACATGTAGACAAGCTAAGTCTAGGGTAATGCCTCATGGACTACACCTTTGCCTGTTCCTAAGGAACCTTGGGTTGATATTTCTATGGATTTCATTTTGGGTCTACCTCGATCTAGGAAAGGGAGAGATTCTATATTTGTTGTTGTGGATAGATTTTCTAAGATGACACATTTCATTGCTTGCCATAAAACTAATGATGCAAAAAATATAGCTGACCTATTCTTTAGAGAGGTCATTTGGCTACATGGTCTTCCTAGGAGCATTCTATCCGATCGAGACGTTAAGTTTTTAAGTTACTTTTGGAAGGTTTTGTGGGGTAAGTTAGGAACTAAACTTTAATATTTTACTACTTGTCATCCACAAACAGATGGCCAAACTGAAGTTGTTAACCGGACTTTAATTCAATTGTTAAGGGCTATCATTTAAAAGAATCTTAAAAATTTAGAAGATTGTTTGTCATTCATTGAATTTGCATATAATCGTAGTGTGCATTCTACTACTGATTATTCCCCATTTGAGATTGTTTATGGTTTTAACCCTTTGACACCATTAGATTTGATTCATTTGCCTGTTGATGAAAGGGTTAGTCTTGATGGTAATAAAAAAGCATAGGTGGTGAAAGATCTCCATGTAAAAATTCGGCAACAAATAGAAAAGAAGAATGAACAATATGCAAACATAGCCAATAGAGGACGGAAATTAGTGAGATTTGAACTAGGTGATTGGGTTTGGGTGCATATAAGGAAGGAAAGGTTTCCTGAACAAAGAAGATCAAAGTTGATGCCTCGAGGAGATGGTCCTTATCAGATCATAGAAAGGATTAATGATAATGCCTATAAAGTGGATCTACCAAGTGAGTAAGGTGTTAGTGCTAAATTTAATGTTTCTGATCTTTCTTCGTTTGATATAGGTGATGATTCGAGGTCGAATCCATTTGAGGAGAAAGGGGATGATGCGATCCAACCATCAAAGGATCCATTGGAGGTTCCAGTTGGTCCAGTTACTAGGCTTAGGGCTAAGAAGTTCAAAGAAGCTTTTAATGGACTTCTTCAAGATACATGAGCTAACGTGGACTTCAAGAGGATTTGTAATAATAAAGAGCAAGCCTTGATTAATCTGTAACATGTTCAAGAGGGGGCTTGTTGGTGGAATCAAGACCATTACACAAGGATTGGGAGAAGAAGACTAGATTCGGACAGTTTGACCTTTTGTTACTCTTTTAGTCATAACTGGAGTTACAGATCAAATTTTGATTTGATTCTAGTGGGGCTGGAAACTAGACTTCCATATCTTTCCAACGGTATATAGCGTGCCTTCTAATTCATTAAGATAAGAGAGAACTATCTGTTTTAAGTTGGGCCTTGTTGCTGCCAGACAGAATGCGGAAACAACAAACTTGTCTTATTTAATTAGTTGGGCTATCAAACTTTAATTATTTTGAGAGGAGACAATTTGTTTGGGTTTTAGACTTGTTTATTTTAATTAGTTTGGGCTAGTTTTAGCTTGGGTTGATTATTATTTAAATTGGGTTATGTGAGACCCATTAGGGAAACTAGGGTTTTGGCTTAGAGTATAAATACTCTTTAGGAATAATTTTAGGGCAGACTTTTGATAATATTTTCAGCATTGTAGCCAACTTTTGGTTGCTCAATCTTGGTTCTTGATTGAACTTTCAACTCTTTCAAGAATTGACCATTCTTTGTTGTGAATTTATACTTTTTTTGCTCGTCTCCAGGTGTAGGTGTTGTGATCGAGTTGGTTTATAATTTTGTTGCCTTGGAGCAAGTCTTTCTTTGTGTTAAGCTCATTTAAATCTCAACAAACTTGGGTTAGATTGATCTTGAGGTTGCGAATACCATTAAATTCCGTTAGGGTTCACATCATCTCGGGTTTGTGTGGAATAAAAAGAAGGTTAGTTTTGTCATTTTTTGAATTACTGAGTGAGAATAACAATTCAACAAGGGAGAATAAGGCATCCCACTTTAATCCATAACTATTTCTTTTATTCTTGTGAATTTTTTTAAAACTTTTACATGTTAATGATCAATTATTATTTTACAAATGTAATTATGTCCAAAACATTTTGAAAATAATTTCTAGCACAAAATGTTAACATGACTGCATTATGTATATGACTATTTTACCCTCATTGAATACTACGAGATTTCAAGATTAATAATTCATTTGTTTTTATATATATAAACAAAAATGTTTGTATAAGAAAAAAATCCATGAATTGAAGTTTTTTTTTTTCTTATCTATGATACACCATTTGCCACTTTTATGATAAAAACATGCAATTTAAACAACAAAAGGAAAAATTTAATTTATTAAAAACCTAAAAAATATTAAAAACTAATATTGAAAAGGCTAGAAAAAAAAACTTTTGAAATTCAAAATAAAAAATAAAAAACCATGCCCCCCTCTAGGATTTCATTGAAATTATATTTATTGCAAAACTTAACAAATAGTATTTGAAAGTTTAATATAACTTTTATTAGTGCATAATGTATGTGCGAAAAAGATACTAAAAGAAAAGATTGATTTTATAGATGGTTTCCTTCCTTTCCTGTGATGGACCATAGTGTTTGTTGTAACTGGGCTTCTGGCCGGTATAATCTATGGGTTTATTTCAAATAGAGTAGAAGGATTGATAGGAATAATAATAATTAAAAAAAAACACTCTACAATGTCTTAGACGTTGGAAAGATGGAGGGAGCAAACTAAGAAGCAAACAATTAGTTTGTTCAATGTTCCCCTAGCATTATTCACACATTCATTGGAGATGCATTTCTCTAACATTATTCTAGTAATACGGTGAATAATTATTTTTAAAAGTATTTTTGAAATAAAATTATATTAAAATATTTTTTTAATATTTAACGTATTAACATAATTAAAAAAAATTATGATATTTAAGAGTGATTAGTAACATATTATTAGTTATTTTTTATACCTCTTTGAATAGAAAAACATAAACAAAAATAAAAAAATAAAACTCATATCATAACTAATAAAATGTTGCTAATTATTTTCAATACCATAAAATTTCTCTTGAAAAAAAAATTGATTTAATATGTTTTTTTAAGTAAAATTTAAAAAGTACTGCAAACACTCTCGTGATCAAGGAGTTAAGATTCCTTGATGTAACATTTCATGGCCACCATGCATACCCTTTATTTTGGAAAAAGCGTTCCCTTAAATGAAGCTTTTTACAGTAGATAATCACTGGAATGGCATGATCCTTCCATCGCTCTAGAATGAAAAAGGGCGATCTTGTTGATTCTGGTCCGTGAAGATACCTTCATAGGGTTGTTTTTTTTTTTCATTAATATTGAAATATTTTCATTTTCACAAGCAAAAAGAGCTTGTGTGATAAATCTTCTAATGTACTCTTGCAAAATACAAAGGATGCAAACTAGAAAAAATGCAAAATTCCTTTTCCTTTTCTCTTAAGATATCTTATATGCAGTGGGCATGCTATTATCAATATGGAAAAAGCAAAAATGAATGTTCTACATGGATCTTCCGGTTAATAAAATTTATCTTGCTCAATTTATTGTGACACCACAGTAGCTGATCCGTTGTTACTTTGGACATGTTCAGAACCCTTGATACTAAATTTATATCCACTTGAGAGAAGAAGCAAAGAACTTGATCAGAGTTGTCCCCTTGATGTTTTTGGAACTTCTTCAATATGCAGTTTCCACTTCTCCAAATGTCTTTAAGCCTTTTCTCCTTCTGTTTTCCCGTTGAGATATCAAAAATTAGTAAACAAGATTACATGGTTAGTACCTAAAGCAATAGATGGAGAAGAATTATGAGGCTAACCTTTTGAAGACTTGTTCGAACTTCTGTCAATAGCTCTAGCTCAGTGGGATCTTGGGGTTCTATTTGAGTTCCCTTGCGACCCTTTGATATCACATTTTCTGCATCTTTATCAGATCGAACAAATTGCCAAAAAATTCTTATTGATTCTTCCATGATCTCTACTAGCATATCACTTGTAATTGAATCACCATCTTTCCCTTTTCCTCTTGCCTTTTTATCCTTCATACTGTCCTCTGCAAAACAATTAAGCTTTTCTTCTTTTAATTGGTATGCAAAAAACTCTCCCGAAGGGCCAGACTGGATAGCTTTTAATGCTGCTTTCGTTCTTTTTGCCTAACAAATCAAGAAATGAGCTGGTTTATCTATTGTTATTTGCAGTCCCATCTAGCTTAATGTGTTATTCATTGGTATAGTCAGTTGAGGGCATAAAACAACCATAGAGTACGTCACTATCAATGGATATGCACATTCATGATAGTTCAATAGCTTACCTCTTATTACTGGAACTTGAAGGAGATTACGCAGCACACATCGATTCTTGATGTAATTTTGTACCCTTGGACCTTCAAAAGGTTCATTCTCTATGAATCTCTGCAACAGCACTTGAAACTGTTGAAATTCACCAGCGACTTCATTGTAGAGTCGCATCCCATAAGGGTCAGAATCCCATAGCTCTAGCGCTTTTTCATACTGCCAATGAAGGATTTCCCATGAGAGGCACAGTTGCCCAACATACACCACTTCCAAATCGTTATGCAATTCCCTAATAAAGTTCACCATCGGGTCAGAACTGGACTTTTTGCGCTTGCTTAGCAGGAATTTCTGCGAAAGAAGGGATGTCAATGCTGGAGCTGAAGCTTCACGCCTTGTAATCGATTTAAGTGGGTCCTTCGATTGAAGAAAGCCTATAGATTGTGATGAAGCACGAGGAACAAGGCACTTATGAAACTTGAAATGTAATAAAGCAGGAGATGTAATTGACCACTTGTGCATATAATACATAGATAATATATATAATTATAGGTTAAAGGTCATTTTAAATCATGCAAGTTTCCTTTCCAATTCCACTATTAGAAGAAGATTGTTTGCAAAAGAAATCATGCTTAGAAAATAGATTACGTGGAGCATTGAAGTCAGTGCAAGATTATTTGAAATGTAGCAGAGAATTGAGATTTAGGTAAAGCCATTCTAGTGAATGAAAGATAAAAGTTGGTAGAATGACATTAAAGATTAGCCATCAGCATCTTCAACTAGCTATAAAATGAGGTGGCCCCAAATGAATAAAGATAGGTTTATCTTTTAACTTTGATGGTAAATAGCTTTAAAGGAGGAAAGCAACAGAAGCATTCTTGACGGTGCAAGAGAATGGAACTCGTAGAAGGATTTTACTAGCCATGTTAACATCAGATACCATGTTGTGTATGCATGTGTGGGTAGTGGAAAAGGTCGACACAATTCGGTTCAACCTCCTAGTTTTGTGTAATTACTACTCTAAATGCCTGTGATATGAGCAGGAACCAAACAAACTAGATTTAGTGGGTCCTTGTAGTTGCCCCTAACTTCTAAAAGACTGCAAAGGTAGGTTGTGCTATAGCTAACACTGATTAAAAGAACTTAATTAGCAGGTTAATATTGATAGTATCAATAGAAAAAAAAATTGAATGCTTCTTTTTAATTGCAAATTGCAAAAGAACTAGAAAGGAAAAGATAAAACATCTGCAGAAAGAACAGTTGAATGAAGAAAAGGCTAGTGACATGTAACTTACTCATTGCATACATCTTCTGGTAATTCAAGATATCGAATTTCCGCATTCTTTCTCTGTAACTCTTGTAGAACTTGTGAAGCTCACCCATTCTATCTTCATGCTGGAACTTCTCATCAATTTTCCATGGCTTCAAATCTTCCATTATTTTCGGTGATTCGTCTTCTTCTAAAATGGTTGGCAGACCTGTAGCTCTGACCTTTTTCAGCTCCATTTTGAGCTGTTCTATCAAATCTTGATGCTCCCACAAGGTTTCCAAGCCATTTGAATCCTCGGAATCGGCAGCCGAAGAATTCTGAGAATTGGACTTTGGCATATCTAAAATATCCTTGGCTTCATTTTCTTTGCAGCCATGTTCCTTTTTACTGGAATTGTTGTTGTCTTCAAAATCTTTGTCAGACAGCATTTCCGTGTCTTCTTCTACTTTAGCTGGATTCTGCACAGCCTCTTCTTTCTTTTCAAGCTCTTCCATTATGTTACTATCTTCCTCATCAAAATCATCGGCCTCGTAACCGGCATTCAAATTCTTCAAATCTAAATACTCTAACTCCAAATTTTCGTCGGTTGATTCTTCCGTCTGCCCATCAATTTCCTTCAAAATATCAAGTCCAAATACATCTTCAAAATCTTTATCTGACAAGAACCCATCGCTGGTTGAAGCTACATAACGACTCATAAACTCATGGCTTGAAACAATAGAATCTGAAAGAATAAAGTCCTTCTCTGTTAGCAACGGAGCATCATCATCTCTCGAAGCATCATATTCATCACGCACACTATCTGCAGAAATCTCTTTTATTTCTTCACGAACAGATTCTGCTTCTGATTCTGATTCTTTTTCTGCAAAGTCCTTATTAGATAAAACCCCATCCTCCATAATCTTTTTATTGGCAAAAAATTCACCATTAGAACCCGCATACAACTCTTTCACGGTAAGACTAACAACCTCCGGCTTCTCCAAGTAATGACTGAAATCCCTCTCTGACAAGAACTCATACTTGTTAGTGCTTGTAGGAGGTACCGAACTCAAGAGAACAGGCTCATCTTCCTCTCTATAAGTTTGAAACTGAAATTTGAAGAGGAACTTTGGTGTTTCTTTTTCTTCTAATTCATCAACTTCTTTCGTCTCCATAAATTCAGAAACTCCAACTTCTGGTTCCTTGGCTTCTTTTTGAGTTGGCCTTTCCTTTCCTTCTAATTCATTCATTTCTTTTGCTCCCTTAAATCCAGAAACTTCAACTTCTGGTTCCTTGGCCTCCAAACTTTTATCGCTCTTCACTCTGAAAAGAAGGAATTTAAATTAATAGACGCAAAATTAGAGTACTTCTAACAAGGTAACTAAAGAAAGAAAACTGAGTACCTGAACATGGTTCTATCGAAGAAACCAAACAGAGAAAGGAACAGAGTGGAGACAGAAAGCCAGAAAGAGGCTGCAAAAGGAAGTAATTTCTTTTTAAGAAACGCATTAACAGAACCCATATTCAGCAATCGGAATTGAAAGGTGGGCAAAATTTTATTTTAGGAACCCATCAATATAACTCTATTAATCTGTCTTCTTCTTTCTTTTTTTTTTTTTCATCCTGAAGCAAAAACAGAGGAGTCCTTGAAGCACTGATTTCTAGTTTGAATTCTTGAAAAAAGAATGGACTTTTCACCTATAGAAAATAGAAAAGCAAAAAATTTAGCATGGTAAAATTTAGAGAAGTTGAAGTCTGACCTAATAAGAAGGGATTGTTTAGCTGAGAGGAGAGGGTTGAGGGAAGAAAAGAACATGTCAGCAACTAGGGTTTTGGAGCTAATCTTCGGTTGCTTAGAGCCTTGGAATTCTCAAGACCGTTATTTGATTTAGATTTTTAGAGAAGAACTCTTCAGTTGAAGGGTCCTTGTTTTATCTTTCTATTATTTCCTGAACAGAGGTCTCTTCTTAACTCTAAGGAGGGAGGGAGGGGGGGAGAGAGAGAGAAAGAGAGAGAGAGAGAGAGAGTTGGGTTAAATTGAAAGTACACGCTTAGTGACAGGTTTTAGAGTGGGAAAAACATACCAAACTCAAATATGGAATGGGAATGGGATCCAGTGGCACTTAGATCGGTAAGAAATAAATCGCATATGGCTTGGAAGTTGTGACAAAAATTAGATGGTGAAAACCAAAACAAGGGGAGTTTGGCCAACACCAAAAGAAAGCAACGAAGCAGTTCTCCAAATATCAATTAAGCTTTTACATGTTTTGTTTTATTTTCCTTTCTGGGGTTTAGAAAGTTTCAGAGAGTCCATTATTAGGTCAAAGAAGAAGGGAAAATTAGGAGTATAATGTTTTCTTTTATATATTAAGAAATATGTATGGTCCGAAATCTTCTTTAGAATAAAAGTAGATTTCTTGGAGATATTGGATTCGTATAAGATTAACCAATAGACATGTGTTATCCCTTTCTTGCATTAAACTTTCAATTGGAATCCCATGTGTTACAAATAAAACTTCTTACCAAAACTAATCCAATATATAATATATCCCACAAAAAAGAACGGGCTTTATACGAACATCTAAGAGAAAAATGAATAATTAATTTAGATTAGGCATAGCGATTCCTTAAAAGAAAAGGATCTATCTACAATTCTACAAATTCAAAAATTTGTTAAGAAATCCATACCAATTTTTTTGAACATAATTTTGTTCTTAGCTATAAATTTATTAAAAACAAAGAATTATGTACATAGAATCCTTTCTTTTATTTTATGAATTTAAATATTAGGTTAGCATTAAGAAAATTTGATAAATTCTTTTTAATATATCATATCGATGTAGAACGTTTTTAAAATTGCTTAGGATATGATTCAATTTAATTTAATTGATATATAAACTTCTTTATAATACTTTTTTATCATTAAATTAATTAAACTAAACAAAATATACATTGAGTTATAACTTGAAAATTTTGAAATATATAGTTAATAAATTCAATAACAACAAGTTTATCCTTATTTTCCTGTCACCAAAGTTCAACTCTACTTCCTTCTCCCGCTTCATATATATCTCACAATCAGTTTTGCTTTAAAAAGTTGGAATCTTTATCTTAATACTTCTTAATTTTTTGTTCAAACCATCACAAAAATCATCATTCTTATTTGCTCTCCTATCGAGGAATTAATCACGTGATCGAACTCACTAATGTTTATGGGTTCTAGGTTGTTGAATCCTAACACTATGTTTATGATCAAAATCATTGATCTCTTTACCTGTATTCTCAGCTATAAACTCCTCTAAAGGTGAAATAGTTCATCTCGTAGGCCTCTACCCTTGGGATATCTATAAACTCCTTTACTTTGGTTCTCAATATATTCATCTCATTCATAGCCTCTCCAAACCTTAAGTTCATCACCTCCAATTGTTGTTGTATATCCAAATAACCCCCCATTCTGGATTTTTTTTATTCTTTGGAGGTGATGACCCACTTATAATTGACATCGTCAAGATCTGAAAATCATGTTAGTAATAATAGAAATATATCCTCACACACTTACATTCAATAGATGTCACTCCTCTCGTGTTTCATTTAAATTCTTCGCTTTTTGACAATAATATGCTTATACTTTCGCTTTTTTTCACTCAATCTCCAAAAATTCGATCCTTAAAGAAACTATATCACAACAATTCAAAAAACAATTAACAACTTAAAGAGCGTTTGGAAATGCGGGTCAACCCTCGTTTCCAAAAAAATCAAATTTTTTTGCTAAAAATTAATTTTTTGTATGTTTTAGATCATTTTGATGCGCTGATCTCAAAAATAATTTTTTTAAAATGAAAAAAATATTAGTTTGATGCATTTAGGAATGAAAAGTACTTTAAAAAGCAACCGCAACCACACACTCCCAAACAAGCTTGTGCAATCCAAAATAATATATAGACTCAAAAGGCAATAAAAATTAAAAATTGTCAATACAAAACTATAAATATGAAAATATGAATAACAAAATGAATTTGTGCGGAATATAAATGATGTGAAGACAAAAAAAATTAGAGAATAATAAAACTAATGAAATAAGATTCATATACCTCAAAGTAAGCAAAAAAAAAATTTTTACTTAGCCAAAACTATCAGATAAAGAAAGATATTGACGCCAAACTACCCATTATGAATTTGTTTTTGTAATTTTCAGAAATAACCTAACAAATTATGTCTAAATAATTTCAAAATCAAGATATGACACTAAGATATCTCAAGAATCAAGAATTTGTAGATTTGAGTTGTTTAATTTCTAAGATTTGATGAAAAACCTAATTTGCAGCCTAAACCCTACCTTTTCCTTTTTTGTGATTTCTTTGATTCATCTTCATATTATTTTAATTGAAAACAACTAGATCACAAATAATCTTTTTCTTTTTTAAAAAAAATTTTGCAAGTAGGTTTTAGAATAAGACAATGATAAAACTAAAAGATAAATAGATATAATTTGATTTTTTAGCCATGTTCTGATAATAACTGATGAAAACCTCATGGATAAAAAGATTAAATAAAAAAAAACCATAGTAAAATTGAACATTCCCAAGATAGCTAAATTCGGGCTTGTGATTGAGTTTGACACAACGATAACTTGTAGCATGACATCAAGACTATAAAAATCAAACCCCTACCTAACATCTATGAAGAAATACGAATGAGTGATATGGAAGATGCTATGAAACTTGGTTAATTCATTTATAAGTTAGAGTTATTCAATGAAGAACCAAAATAAGAGAATTCCTCTTACTCACACATAATAGATGCGACAATGATGTATTATTCAACCTAAAAAAATAATATTTTACAAAATAATATTTATACTTAGAATAAAGTAAACCATAGTTGACCTATTGTCTAAGATCAACCTAAATTAAAATAAAGCTCAACGTATCTCAAAGAAGGCCGAAAACATGAATAATAATAATAATAATAATAATAATAATAATAATAATAATAATAATTTTAAAAAATAATGTTAAGTTGCCACATACAATAGATTAGAAGAAACAATTGTTGAATGGAATCCTTGATTGAAAAGGACTCTTGGTTGAAAATGTGTTGTGCTGCCTAGATAGTCCAAAACAAATAAGAAAAAAACTTGCAATTAATTCTTCCTTAATCACCTATGTTTCCTCATATAATAAGGAATTCTCCCATATCTTGGAATCCATAAAACACATTGATGCGAACCCTAGCGGAATTTAATGGAATTTGCGACCCCAATCAATCTAGTCCAAGTTTGTTGAGATTTGAAGAGCTTATCAAAATGGAAGACTTTGCTCCAAGGCAACAAGACTATAAACCAACTCGATCACAACACCTACACATAGAGACGAGTAAAAAAAGTATAAATTTACAACAAATAATGGTCAATTCTTTGAAGAGTTGAAAGTTCAATAAAAAACCAAGATTGAGCAACCAAAAAGTCGGCTACAATGCTGAAATTATCATCAAAAGTCTCCCTTGAAATTATTCCTAAAGAGTATTTAAACTTCAAGCTAAAACCCTAGTTTTCCCAATTGGTCTCACATAAGCCCAATTTAATAATAATCAACCCAAGCTAAAACTAGCCCAAACTAATTAAAATAAACAAGTTTAAAAACCAAACAAAATGTCTCCTCTCAAAATAAATAAATTTTGATAGCCCAACTAATTAAATAAGACAAGTTCGTTGTTTCCGCATTCTGTCTGGTAGCAGCAAAGCCCAACTTAAAATGGATGGTTCTCTCTCGTCTTAATGAATTAGAAAACGTGGAATATACCGTTGGAAAGGTATAGAAGTCTAGTTTCCATACCAACTATAATCATATCAACATTCAATCTGTAGCTTCAATTATGATCAAAAGAGTAACGAAATGTCAAACTGTCCGATTTTAGTCTTCTTCCCAATCCTTGTGTAATGATCTTGGTTCCATCAACAAGCCCCTCTTGAACATGAATCAAATTAATCAAGGCTTGCTCTTTATTATTACAAATCTTCTTGAAGTCCACCTTAGCCCATGTATCTTGCAGAAGTCCATTGAGAGCTTTTTTGAATTCCTTAGCCCTAAGCCTAGTAACCGGACCAACTAGAACCTCCAATAGATCCTTTGATGGTTGGATCATATCACATATGGAAACAAATAAGCGTATAGTTGTTGAAATTAATTAAGGAATCCTCCCATAAATCTAATCATTACTTGTTGAAGTTGTAGCCTCCTTGAAATTCACATTGATCGAAATACTTGGAATAAGCCCAATGAATGCATATTTGATATTGTTTTCCTTTAATATTATAATTGGCCCATTTCTAATGGATCTTTTGGTATAGTCTAGATCGCATCACATTTCTTCTCTAAGCTTTAAGGATTATTTTCTAATAGATAAGTTAGTAAGATAGGACTAAACATTTAAGATATTTTAGCCCTGATACTTCTAAGTTCTTTTCCATTCTCAACTTCTTGAGGATCACTGTTAATTGACTCATTAATTCTCTTAGTAGTCTTTTCTTCATATATATTTTTATAAGATAAATATTTTTTAAAAATGAAACATTCTTATATATAATTATTGTATTGACACAGATATCAGAAATATTTAACTTATGCATAAGAAATTGATGACTGACATTATCGTTATCATATCCTATGAATATGTAATTGATATTTTAGCCCCTATTTTGACTTTCTTATATAGAGGAACAATAACTTTATCTAGACACCCTACACTTTCTTGTATTTATATGATGGCCTTCTCACCTTTCATAACTCATATGGTGCCTCGTCTAATTTTTAATGGAGTATTTTATTAAAAATATAATTTCCAAATAAAATATCCTTCTTTATAAGTTCTAATATAATCCTAAACTTATTAATATAGCATTTATCATTTCTTTCAAAGTCCATTTCTTGTATTCAACAATATCATTTTGTTACAATGAATAAGGAGTCATGGTTTGATGGATAATGCTATGCTTGAAACAAAATTCATTAAAAAATGAATCATTTTCAACCTCACTTTTGTAATATTTAAACACTTTTAAGGTCTCAACTTTGTTTCTTAGCAAATAGATGTAACAATATCTTGTACAATCATTAATAAAAATAATAAAATATTTTTTTACCTTCTCTAGTTTGCACAATCTTTAAATCATATATCTAGAGGCTCATTTCTTTTGTTTATGGAATAGGAAGATGCCTTATTCAATTTGGATTTTACACAAATTTCATACTTATGATTTTGATCAATATGAAATTTCAAGAGTAAATGCAAGTTGCTAATTATAAACCCTATGTTAAATAGTATAATTCCCAACCATAAAATAATAAAGTAAAAGGAAAATTTTTATGATTACGGGTGAAAATTCTTAGTTAATTAGCGTAAAACCTTTGATGAAATGAAAAAACAATTTGTACATGAAAAATACTAACGCTTAGAGATTTGATAGAAATTAACAAATAGGACATTTAAACAAGTGGCATTATCATAAATAGATGAAAAATTGGTCTTCCCTCTTTTTAAAAACAACTGACGGTTTTGGAAGAAAAGGAAAGACTTGAAATTTCTGCATCTCTTTCATCTCCTCCATTTCCTCTCAAATAACATGGCATGGAGAGTGTGAGCAAGAAATTTCTACACCAAGAAAATCAAATCAAATTAACAAACCTTAGAGAGAGAGAGAGAGAGAGGTTGTGAGTTTAGGGGATAGAGAAAGAAAGGTTACGAATTGGACGAGAAAGAAGAAATTCTTGGGAATTATTATAAAAGACTTATTAAATTTGGTTAATTGGTTGTGGTAAGGTATTCCTTTTATATTAAATGCAATTTTCTTCTGAACTGTTGATACCGGGCTAGGTCCGGGCTTCAGGCCTAGCTAACCCAATCTTTGTGCTAAGGGTGTGTTTGGCAAACACAATTTATGACTTTTACCTTTGTTTGTTTAATTCTTTTTTATTTTAATATCTAGCCAAACAAGCCTTTAAAGATATCAAAAAATTTTGAAAAAATTCCGGGACCCTTTTGAATTTATTTGTGGGTCCCTCACATATTTTTTTTCGATGACTTTACTTAGTATTGGGTTGTAAACTTATTGATGTGCCGTGAATGATTCGAAATCTGGCAACAATGAATCTAACGAAAATGGATGAAGGATGGGTCTGGTTGTGTTGTCTTTCTTTTGGTGTTTAAGCTGGATTATAGTGATTTTAAGGTAAATAAGATGGGGATAGACTAGAATGGTACTTTGATAAGTCGATATGGACGCCACAAAGATCAATCTAGGATTTCGACGCCACACTCTTTGTGATTGAAGAGTGATAAGTCAGGTAGGGTTCTTCACAAAATTAATTTGGAAGAACAACTCGTAATTCTGTGAATTAAGTTT
>Ga0325411_1001082_pt1 | contig 29915 bp, 8 predicted proteins | sample PopdelMetagenome_13_FD_206181 | JGI IMG/M metagenome (GOLD analysis project Ga0325411, IMG submission 206181) | Populus deltoides microbial communities from Bellville, Georgia, United States - Xylem-PdIQD-R4 | ecosystem: Host-associated > Plants > Phyllosphere > Stem > Wood/Secondary xylem...
GAGGCTGCCCGGCCCTCTTTTTTGAGAAGGGCCCGGCCATCATTGAATCTCTATTCCTGTTTACTTTTCGGTCAAATCTATAAAAAACCATAAACTTAGGGGCATTCTAGATTAGATACCTAAACCCGTTATTGGAGATGTTATTACTTATTACTTATCTTTCTTAACTACTACATTGGTCCTCTCTGCATCACGGTTCCTAATAAAAAAAATATTTATAAAAAATATTTATACATTGATAATATATTTTTTTTAAATAGATTTCAACCATAAATTAAATAATATTGAAATAGAAAAATATTTTATTTACTTGGATTAAATTTGGTTAACCTGCAAAATTCGTGGTGATAACATTGAGAAAAAAATTAGAAAGCTCAATTCTAAATTAATTCAATGTTAAATGAAAAAATCAATAAAAAACAACAAAGTTAATTTTAGTCAATCAAACAAACTCACAAAGAAAGTCATGGACATCATCGGATTCAATAAATTCTTTATCCAATAAATTATTTTTCATTTAATTACACAATAATAAGATGTATGATAATTTTTTTAGACGAAACATAATTTTTTAAAAAGAAATCATAGTATGTTAAACTTAGATTAAAAAAAAGGGTGAAAATACATTCTTTTAGGTTTAAGTTAAAAAAAAATCAATGATAACAAATAATGAAGCTGTGTTTTTTTTTTTATTAAGAGACAAAAAAAAAATAAATATCAGTCCAGATATTATAGATTAACCTATTAAATCTATGACTCTAGTATATTCAACTGGGTTAAGTGATTTGTTTTATCAAGTTTTATTTAAGTTTAATATAAAATAACAAAAAAAAATTCTCAGTCACGTGAGCCTGGGCGTTGAAGAAAACTGCCTAGGTGCGCCTGGGCTTGGTCCACTTTTTTTTACTTAAAGGCTGGTCTGCCCCGTTCATATTTAAAAAAAAAAAATAGTAGACGATTCGAAAATTTTTCTCAACTATCAAGCAGACAACGCATTGTATGCGATAGAAGATGACGATTTGTCTGCTTTAACTAAAATATGACGCCCAAGGGCTGCTAGAAAATTAACCCTTCAATTTTATTTCTTTTTTTAAATTGAGTTTTTAATCTATTTTAACATAAAACAACTAAAAAACATCTTGATAAGTATATTTATGACCATTAAAAGCCTATAAAATATTTTAAAAAATTAAAATTAATTTGAATTCAAAATTATTATCAATGTGAGATCTACCTCTCCTAACAAGGAGACGGAAAAATAAACACTTCGATGAAACTTTCCTCATTAAATGCTTCTAGACTAAAATATTAGATCAATTATTTTTGTGATTAAAATTATCATCAACAATAATTTTATCTACATTGGAAATCTAATGATTTTCTCTCTCTACTCTAATAAGAAAAAGACTGGAAAATAAAAGAAATAAAATTTAATATTATAATTGATTTTTAAAAAAATAAAAAGACCGATTATCTAATGGCTACAAAAATAGAAGGTAAAATTATTTTTTAGCACGAGATTTTAAACTACCACCTATTTTACTTTTTTAAAAAAATTCTTATACCTTTTCTTTTAATTCAATCATTTCTTTTAAAAAAATTACACAATTATATGCTAATTTAAGCTCAAAATAATTCAACCATGAATAAAAATAAAAATAAAAATAAAAATAAAAATAAAGATTAGCATACATAAAATTACAGGTTTAAGAAAATATCTGGAAGTTACAAGCTTTGTTTACGAGTAATTTTGTTTTACTAGATTATTTAAATTTAAAAATAATAAATTAAGTACATTTATTTGGAAAACATCCTTTTCAATACTGCTACCGCAACAGTGATCGAAATGGTATTTTCAAAACAAATACATTTAATATGGATATTTTTTTTAAGGAGAAAAAATCAGTTTAACTAAGAAGAAATAAATTGGTGCTTGAGAAATTTCTTATCGAGGATGAATTCTCAAATAATAGTTGCAGGTTTGGAGAAATATTTTTTTTATAATCGTTTAAAGTAATTCACCATGATTGATGTTAAACATGCTTAAGGGCCTGTTTGTTTCTGCGTTTCAAAAGCGTTTTTGACAAAATTTGAAAATTTTTTTATTTTTTTATTAACTTCAAATTAATATGTTTTTAGGGTTTTCAAATCATTTTGATGTGTTGATGTCAAAAATGATTTTTAAAAAATAAAAAAAATCATTAGCATGTATTTTGATACGAAAAGCTATTTGAAAAGCAACCGCAACCACACTGCCAAACACACTCTAAAATGATACTATCATATTAATATACGGCGGGATAATAATTATTTTTTTTCAAATGTAAAACAAATATTAAGAACATAGAATACCAAGCCCAAAAGTATTGGATCCTAATCAGATTCAAATGCTATTGGGTTTGGTTACGGAGCCAAACTCAATATTTTTTTGTCTGACTTTTTAGCCTCACCCAATATTTTTGGATTTGGTTGCGAAGCCAGATTCAAAATTCTTGGACAGAACAACCTAGTCAGACCCAATATTCCTGGGTGTGACAAAAATATCAAACCTAATAGTATTAGGTGTGGCTACTCAACCAAATCTAAAAGCATTTGGTGGTCGCAAAGCCAAACCTAATAGTCATTGTAATATTTTTTTTACTAAAAAACATTAAAGACACTGTCTCTTAGTATTACAATATGGTTTACAGTACAAATATTATGTATAATACCTGCATAGTGTTTTTTTCTTAGATCTGGGTGCGAGCTAGACCCAGCAGCATTAACTGTGATGGCCAATCCAAACTCATCAACTCTTTTTAATTAAAAAACAAAAAAAAAAAACATCTTCTAATATTATAGTATCGTCTACAGGGTAAATATTTTATGGTGTGATCTATAATATAATAAATCTACGTCCACAATACTGCACAATATTTCTCTCACAACTTTTAAAGTATAGTATAAAGATTTCAACCAATTAAGATCTGCGAGGCGAGAATTGGCCGCGTACATCCACTGGCAACATTCCCATGTGCAAAAGGATGACCATTGATGTTCATTTTAATGATTTTCTTTTTCAGAAGGTGGATCAATTAGTTTCCTTCACACCTCTTAATGTTTTCAACGAAAACTAAATTATTGTTGGTGTTATAATGCGGGTGGTGTTCATTTTTTTTTAATAAAAAAAATATTTAGATAGCACAGTTGATTCAAGCTAGAAGTCATTCATTTATCTGGGTAAAATAATTTTAATTAATTTAATGATATAATAAAAAAATATTAATGATAAATAAATGGTACAGTAAAACATAATAATTAGATATCACTATCATACTAAGAAGAAGAAAAAAACTCGTAGAAGATTCACCCCCACTTTATCGTTACCATCATTTCATCAACAGAAAATGTTTATCATGAAAGTTCTAACATCATTGTAAAAGATTACACGAAAAAACTTAAAAAGGCTGCACGCGTCGTTAGAGAAACAATCCGAAAAGCAAACATGTAAAAATATCATAAAATGAGTATTTCATACTTATATTTAATCAATTAACCTAACTTAATTTAAAAAAACAAATTTTCTTTGAAAAAAAAGCTAAATTCAACAAATAATGAAAAATTCAAAAGACTGAGACAATCCTGGCCATTTTTAAAATTAATGAAGAATCTTGCAGAAATCAAATAAAAAAGTAATGAAATTCAATCTCCAATTAAATAAATAATGGATAATAAAACTGAAAAACACGAGTTTTAAATAAACAAAAAAGCGAAAAGCCATTTTTGTTTTGCTTTGGAAAGTTTTAAAAAATTGATACTTTTTATTTATTTCATCGTTTTGATACTAAATTGATTGGGAATTGAGTTTCTTTATTAAACTCAAGTTTAAAATTTTACAGGTTGTAAATTTAAGTGATTAACTTAAGTTTGGAAGATTCACTCAAGTTTGCTTGTCTTTTTTTAAAAAGCTCGTGTTTTTTCAGTTTTGTTCTCTAATGTCTATTTAATTGAAGATTGAACATTTATATTTTTTAATTTGTTTATATATATATATATAACATCCCAATATGAGCAAGAAAAGGAGGAATAAATTTTCTTAGAATATCTGCAACAATGGCTTTTGTGTTGTTGATTTTGCTTGAAGATGAATTAAGGAAATTTGAAGCTGGCCATTGTTATTCAAGCTTAGATGAACTAGAGAAGAAAACTAGAAAAAAAGGTGGCAGCTAGGTAGAATAGAAGGGTTTCAAATGCCAGTATTTATATATATAACTTAATGGAAATTTTGTAATTTTATAATTTCAAGAATGCAAGGGCTCTTTTGTTGTTAGTTAAAATACAATAACAATCTTGTAAATAAATTTTTTGTAATGCATATATAAAGTGTTATGAATTTATAAATTTCAGGATGTATACTATAATTTCTAAAATAATAGAAGTAAAGTGAAAAAAATAACTTAACTACAAAGATGCAGAGTGGTTTTTTTTTTAAAAAATAGAGGATGAAATTTTAGAAAAAAAATTAATTTTAAAAATTATTTTAAATAAATAAATAAATAAAAAATTATAAATAATTTCAAATAAAACAATTCACAATAAAATCGAATATGAATGAATAACAAATTGGAAGGCTGCCATGAAAAATTAAAGAACTGAACGTAGATATCAAGGAAGAGAGAGAAATCTAGGAGGAAAAAAGTTGTTGGCATCATATCCAATATCCGTTGGCCACACCCGTTGTTCAATGATGGAGGAGCCACTGAGATGATTTCAACGTTGCCTTGACAACTACCATTTAACAACCAAATAACCCCTCATGTGCCACCTAATTGGTGTGAAAGCTCCTCGCAAGTTGTCACTTGCATAGAAGGCGTGATTCACTTTTTATTTTATAATTAATATTTTTATATTTATTCAAATACTAATTTACCTCTCAATCTATTTAATTATAAAAAAAACAATGCTTAAAATATAAAAAAACACATGAATGCTAGTTAAATATTTTTTTATTTAAAAAATATCTTAGTTATTTTATTATACTTTATAAAATAAAAATAAAAACAAAACTAAAAGGTAGTTCATTTTTTATTTTTTATTTTTGCTTTCAACGGTAAGCTATTCGATTTACTAGGAAAAAAAAAGAAAGAACCGTGTTATTCCAAATAATCGTGCCAATTGTGTTTGTTAGAACTGTTAAGTATATATATATATATATCGTATAATATTCGAACAATTCACATCCGGGCATTTGGTCTAGTGGTATGATTCTCGCTTAGGGTGCGAGAGGTCCCGAGTTCAATTCTCGGAATGCCCCATGATTTTAATGTTTTTTATTTTTTTACTCATGGGCCTTCCAAGCCTATGTTGTCTGACAAACTTTCAACCAGTCTACAGCTTTTGAACATTTTGCTTTTAGTTCTGGATTCAAGCACTGTTGACTATTCAACAATAGAAAATCCCTTCGCCCGCCAAACAATTTCACCATGTCAAATTCATGATTCCATCAACCGCTGATATTTAGGGGATAGTTGTGTTTATTTTTTAAAATATTTTTTATTTAAAAGAATATATTAATAATATTTTTTTATTTTTTAAAAATTATTTTTAAAATCAGCATATCAAAATAATTTGAAAATATTAAAAACATATTAATTCAAAACAAAAAATATTTTAAATTTTTTCGGAAGCGCTTTTTGAACACACCGCCAAACACCCATATAACACGACCGGCTTAGAGATAGATTTTGTTTTGACTTGAAATAATATTATTTTAAAAATATTATAGTTTTTATGTTAATATAAAAATTTATTTATTTATTTTGAAATAATAATTTGAAAATATCAAAAAATTTATTTAAAGCAAAAAAATAAATTTTATTTATTTATTTTTAAATATTTTTGAAACAAAAAACAAATAGGATTTTAATTAGATCATATTCATTGGCTACTTTTTTATTATTTTTTAAATCAAATTTTGAAAAATGAAATCTAAACTTAAAAAATAAACAATATTTTTATCAATTAATTATAAATTCATAAAATAAATTTTAAACTTCAAATCCATATATAAGATTATAAGAACCATTCGTTAATAATAATAAGATAAAAATTTATATATTATATTAAAAAATAAGATTTTTAACTTATATATAGAGGTTGAAAAAATGGGTGAGGGCTAGGTGTAACCTTTCACCTATTTTTGCACCCGTAAAAAACCCAAATGTTCTGTGTCAAGTTTGCACTCAAAAAGCTATAGGCTAGCGCCATATCTTGATTTGCTTTTGAGAGAGACGAAAGAAAATCTTTGAACTTTTGAAGTGGTTGGCCATTAATTCATAGATGAGGTCAAAAGAAGGCATTAAAGAAGAATGGGGTGGGCTGTCTTCCTTGTTGCCTGCCTCCGGGCCATGATGTTTGCATACATGTCTTGCCATACCTCCCACGTTACATGAGTAAAAACCATGTCAATTTCAAGAACTCTATAAGAAAAGAGATGAAAACAACCGTGCCAAATCCTCCATTTCAAGAAGAAACACAGAGAGATTCTTCCATGCCCTAATAAACACAATCATAACTTCGCACATTTGGGTGGTAGATATCCAAATTCTAGCTGAAAAGACATTCGCAGTCATCACTGTCAAGGCCGGCCCTGCAGGAAAAAAGTGGGATTGCTGGTTCTCTGATGGACGAGCTAATGCTTGAAGATATCAGATTTGCGGACGATGGATGGTGATCGAGGCTTGACACGACTCTGGGAGGGTGGAGCCGAACTTTCACGGTTGCATATACTAAAAATCATGATTGCGTCCACTACCTTAGACAGCTGCCCACATGTTTGGTATGAATTAGTGTTGATGGCAGTGGTGGAGATTCATGAGTGGTGAAAAAAAAATAATTTAATTGAGTTTTAACATGTTTTTTTTATTAAATCAGAAATAAAATTTAAAAAATAAAAATTTTAATTATTTTTAAACGATATACTTTTTAAAAATTATCTATTAGCACATTCACATACAACCCTATAATTTTTATTTTTTTTAAGAATGAATTGTAGTACTGTAAGGTGGAAAGCTGAGAACACCGACCATACCTCTTCCACGAGATGGAGCTTTAAGGTGGGATGAATCACGGACTTCGGTGATAAAAAGGTCTGTGAGGTTTTGTTGTTTTTAATGATATGTTTGAAATTGTTACAGTGATGATGATTTAAAGTATTTTATATTTAGAAATATTTTTTTTAATATTTTTTTATATTAGCACTAATAAACAATTTAAAAACAAAAAAAATTAAAAATAAAATAAAATTTAAAGAATCATGATTTTCACCATAAAAATTGCGAGTTAGTGAATCATGCGATCGATATAGGAATTATTGATAGGTCCAGCAATCCAGGGACTTGAAATAATTCTTGAATCATGTGTTTTTCTTGTTTTCAATTTTTGTGAAATAGTATTATTAGCAACTGAAAAATAAAAGAAAATAAAAGAAGAAGAAGAAGAAGAAGAAGAAGAAAGACAACTCTGGTTAAAGATGGTTACACGGGATCCAACCAGCAGGACTTGTCCCTGTAATAGTCTGGTCCGCGAAGGATTTGAATTTAAAATTCGACCACCTCTTCAACAACAAAAATAGCTCGAAGATAAAAAAGCTTGAGAAGGGAAGGAGTAAACAGAAGGAGAAATGAAACGAAGAAATTAAGGAACGGATACTTGAATGGCACCAATCAACCGTCTTTAATTAATGTCACAATCATTTATTAGTTCCGGCAAGAAATCTCAACAACGCAAAACCTTATGAATGGTAAGCTTTTAAATGATCCTTGACAAATATCATCGGAGGGAAGCCAAAAATGCCAATCAATATTTGTCGGTTGTATTTACAGCTCGACATCTTATCTGTTCGGGACAGAACAGCTGCTTTCTCGCAGACACGCTTGTCCACATCTGTTTACGTTACATGATTTTAAAATTTCAGTAATAATTATGCTTTAAAATATTTTTATTTTTTAAAATTATTTTAAATATTAATATATTAGAATAATTTTTAAAAATAAAAAATATATTTTTTATTTTTTTTTAAATACACAATTTTAATTGTATTTCCAAACACTAAAAAAACCCAAACTACACCGATCAACACAAAAATCATTTCAATTTACAACACAAAATCTCTAATCAAATAACTCTATCAACAAACATTGGTGATGAGATTGGATATTTATTTGACTAGATAATATATATATTTTTATTAACATAAATACTGAGATTAATTTATATGTATTTCAACTAATTTTATGCATTCTAAAATTTAAAATATATATATTTAATAGGATTATTCAGTTATTTTGATTGGAGTCGGGTATAAAGGCTGAGAAGGGTTCGCCAAGCCTGACTTTCACTTGTTTTTTTAATTATTTTATTATTATTTTATGAAGTTGTGATTTTCTTTGTAAATATAACATGGGAATTTTTATCTAGTTACTTGTAAAATATTTTCATGGCTTTTGTGCATAGATTTAAAGTTTATGTTCTATATATTTCATGATTCTATGATTCACATGTAACAATTTATCTTTTAAACTTGGATCTTATATATATTTTAAGATTTTGATCTATAAAAAAGCAAACAAAAAATCAGGTCGAGAGTATATATAGTTGGTACCCTTGGAAGTGGAAAATGTTCCTCGTCCAGCCTGATTCAACTGGACTGAAGATAAAGCCATATACGTGATAGATTTAGATATTCTTGATCGAAATCAAGTTGAGCAAAACTCGAGACTGATTCATCATATTCTCCAGTCTCGACTCTCGAGCTGTATTTTGATGTAATTCTCGTATTGGTTTAGAGATGATTATTAATTTTTGTGTTCATCTTTAACGGGGTCTGCAGAAAAAAAAATATATAATATTTTTGAAGTAGATAAAAGCCTACAGTTTATTATTTGAAACAAATCCGACAATGAAAGTGTGTACAATTGATTGCAAACGATGAAAATAATAATAATAATAATAATAATAATCCATGCTGGTTAAAATACATATACATATTACAACAAGATGACAAATTTATAAATATAATAACAGTATATCCACATATTTGGACACGAGGGATAGAATATAAAAGGTTTCTATATCCGCGAGAAATGTCCTCGTTTGAATATCATATTAGTTATTTTTTTATATTCATTTTTTTAAAAAATACACACAAAAAATAATAGAAAAATTCCATGTAAATATATTTTTATTATTTCTAATGAATCATGAATTTTATTCGGGTTTTAAGCAACCTTATGAATATTTATTATTTAAATATTATTTATTACTCAATAAAAAATAAGATAATATACACACACGTGGATAAAATTATAAATATTATATGTGTTTTATAATATATGCATATATCATATTGTATTTTAAAAAATCTAAATGCTACAAAAACACACACATGTATGCAATTTATGTTTAGGAGGGTTTTGGGTTGGAATTAACAATATTTATATCCTAATCACTGCTAATTGAATAAGATATCTATAAAAAATATTTATTTATTTGAGTCGGGTTAATATCTATCGGCTTTAAATTAAATTTTAATTCCTTGTTTTATTTTATTTTTATGATGCATATAGAATAACAAATGATTTTTTATTATTTATCCACCGGAGCTCACGAGAAATAAACATGTAACTACAGTAGATAAATTTTTGGTGAAGATATTTTTATTATTTTTAATGGGATGTGAATTTTTGATGAATTTTATTATATTTTATAACTGTGTTTATTTCCTGTTTCAAAGTAATTTCAAGAAATTAACTAATTAGATACGATTAATTACTTTGTATACCAGAAATTCCGCTTGTTTCTGTGTCTCTTTTTAAACAGAGGAGGCTGTTTTCCTGAGCAAACTAGATTTCAAAGAATAATTAATGGCATATCACTGTTGCTTGTAATATACCATAAGATCTCCCCCCTCACCCTCCGTTGTGCAGCCTCCACATCCACCTTCGCACAAAAATCTTACTCCGTGATCTTCCTCCACATTTGCTTCCCTAGACGCGTATACATGCCGCCCTCTACTGCCATCGTAATGAAGCTGCTAGACTGTCACCGGCCACTTTCAGTAACTAGAATCTCCAGTTCCCTTTTTTTCCCCCCTGAAACAGATAAGCTTTGTTCTTGTCCATGTAAATTCACCAACGTCCCACTTCCACCTCTAATTTGAAACTCCTCAGCTATTTTTTATAGTTTTCGAAGCATTTCAATTGCACCATAGTCTAGTTCTTGAATTTGGTTTTGATTTTTATGTTTTTTAAGTGTTTTATGAGATATTAAAAATATGAAAGGAAAAATTAAGAGAAATATAAGAAAAAATGGAATAAATACACGAAAGGTAAGTTTTTTGTTGATTATTCAGTAAGAGAAAGTAAAACTGGAACTATTAAAAACTACGGAGGTAAAACTGGAAAATAGTATACTATGAAGGCAAAAGTGAAGCGTTATGAATTTACAAGGATAAAAAATACAGTTCACCAAAAAAAAGGAAATATAATCCTACGTGGCCTACCCATATAGATTTGGTTTCCTTCAGCAGGGTGACCAGATAAAAGTCAATTTCCCCTTTCTTTACTTGGACCTCGCCCCCTCTATAAATACCAAAAGCAAGTTGCTAAACAGAGAAAAGAATCAAATGATTTATATAAAATACTCTCTCTCTCTTAATCACTGATTAATCCTCTTCATCCTCGCTCGCTTCTATAGCGGCCCTGTCCGTCACTCGCTCTAATCAATGGCCGCGTCTCAAGCAAGTCTCCTGTTGCAAAAGCAATTGAGAGGTAAAAAAAAAAAACAATGACTTTGAATCGGGTTATTTGTCATGTTTTTCTTTTAAGTTTTGATCTTTTAACGTATTCTGGTTGATTTTCCAGATCTCTGCAAGAAACCCGTTGATGGATTCTCTGCTGGCTTGGTTGACGAAAGCGACGTGTTTGAATGGAGCGTCTCAATTATGGGACCCCCTGATACTTTATAGTGAGTAGTATTTAGGAATACAAAGTTATGATCTTTAGATGTTTTAATTGGTTTTAGGATTATGATAATCGTTCATATTTTTCGGTCAAGGATCGTGTTTTTTTTTTCCGTGAATAAAAAGTTTTGATCTTTAGATGTTTTAATCGGTTCTAGGATTATGATAATTGTTCATATTTTTCAAGGATCGTGTTTTTTTTCCCTGTATGGATCTACTGTATGGGTTTTGATTGTCTGATGTTGATGCTGATGATGTTCTTGATATTTGCTCCAAGATGATGGCTTCATGTTTTCTTTCAGTTTAAAGTCTAATGGTTTGTTGATTTTGAGCGATGATTCTGGTTTACTACTTGAGAAGCTACCTAGAGGGCAATGGTTAACTGGTTAGTGGTTTAATCGGATGATTAGCTGGACTTGATTAAATCATCTATCCACGAATCCTCTGTTTATATGGTCTTTGGTCTAGTTTTCGTTTCATTCTAGTTCTCTCCGATAACTTGCTTCTACACATAAGACACTGCGAAGCTGGGTGTTTCCTTCTTTTTTGGTGTGTTTTTTTGGAGGAAAAAAAGTCGAGTTTGTTAACGGATGAGCTTCTCACAAAATTTCTCTCCCACATCTCTTCTAGGATGGTGTTTAGGTGTTTACTTCTCTAAATCCTCATTAAAACTAGCCTATCACATGAGTTTTCCAAGAGAAATGGAAGGATTTAGTATAAACTCACAAAAATTCTCCCTTCTCTCTTTTCCCTAACCAGCCGGCCACAAAAGCATATATATATATATATATATATATATATATATATATATATATATATATATGCTTAGTCTAGTTGATCCTTAGTCGGGTGTAGGTTTAGGGTAGGTTGATGGCCTACGTCAATGTAGTCAAATCTTACATGTCATGATCCGGATGAGGAGAAGAAGGGTAGGTGTGGCCAACTGCAACTAGTTTGAAGCTAAGGCTCAGTTCAAATTATATTATATTTTTTTTCTGGAGAATTTTATGCAGAACTTTTTTAACATGCAAATTATGGCAATGAGTTTGAAACTAAGGCTCAGTTAAAATTATATTATATGTTGTTTGTTAACAAGCAATTCTCTTGTTACAGTGAAGGAGGTTTCTTCAATGCCATCATGAGCTTTCCAAAGAACTATCCAAATAGTCCTCCAACTGTCCGGTTCACCTCAGAGATGTGGCATCCGAATGGTGAGTGCTTTTCTTCTGTTATTTTCAATCCAATATGTATATTCATACTTTAGCTACTTATTTATTTTGGGATTCGGGCGTGGCATGCGTTCCGACATGTTTCCATTGTATATTTCAAACGAGTGAAGTTCTAAAATGTGTCTGGCTATCTCTCTGAACTGCAGTTTATCCAGACGGAAAGGTTTGTATATCGATTCTTCATCCACCTGGTGATGACCCAAACGGCTATGAGCTTGCAACTGAGCGCTGGAGTCCAGTCCATACTGTATGTGATACTTCTTTTTTCTGGCTGTTATGAGCCCGGAGCTTACTTTCTCTTGTTTTTTTTTTTTTGTTTATCCTATCAGCCATAGGTGGTATTTTGGCTTGAGTATTGTTTGTTTTCTTTGTTTGCATTTGTTGTGAACACTAAGAAGCTGCCCTGTGAAATTCTATCAACCATATGTTTTTTTTGCTCTGTGACATATGCTTTTTTGTGCTCCTATCTAACATCTACCACTGGAAGGCTGCAAGCGTTTGAATAATGATTTGCCACTTGCAGTTCTAAGTTACCATTTGGTTCATGGATAAGGAAGAATGTCTGGAGAGATGTGCATGGTAACTCTTTGCTTTCATGCATGATTTTAATCCACTTTATGGCGTGATCATGTGATGGTGGTTCTGGTTGGCAGTGCTTATTGGTGATGGGCAACTATAAAGAGAGAAACTCGAGATGACTGCAAGACTGAATTGCATTTCAGTTCTGAGTGGCTAATTCCTAGCCCAGAATGAGGTGCTTTTCCCTGAGCCCTGGCGCGACTTTAGCTTACAAGAGGTCACTTTGTCGGGGTTGGTTAGCATTGCATGGCTGATTGGACATGTGAAAAAGTAATCCAGACAATCTGGGAAAAATTGAAAAACTATAATTAGGTTTATGCAATAAATATGGAGGGAAACCTGGGCAGCATGGAGTGGGAGTCATATGGATTTTATCCATGTGACTTTCAATTTCAGAAATGCTGTTGAAACAATGAACATATTTTGAGTGCAGAAGAAAAACATGAACAGTCATACTTCAATCCCATAGAGCCCTATAAGAGAAGGAAGACTAGAGAAAAGAAGGTTACATATAGTAGTCTTATTAGCAGGGAGAAAAAATTAATCAGAAGGATGGCCAGCAGAGGCAATGCGATGTTTTATTGAGTTTGCTTGAGGGAAAATTAGAGGCAGAAGGATTGAAATTGCTTATAGCTGATGCTAGGATTGCATGGTGTATGTGTCCTCTCTTTTTATATGCACGAACTTAATCTGATTCCTAATGATAATGTCGTGTTTTTTGTGTTCCTTTCAAAACCAAGATTGTGGTCTTTTGCATCACGGCAAATGTTCTTCCTTAAATCTTTTACTTGGTGCTTTTTTGTGCCCTTTTAAGTTGAGGCCTTGTTATTACTGAATCCAGGTTGACTTCATGTGATTCTGTTTTGCAGGTTGAAAGCATCGTTTTGAGCATTATATCGATGCTTTCCGGTCCTAACGACGAGTCTCCTGCAAATGTTGATGCTGCGGTAGGTGTAGTATTTCATATTTTGGCTACTTCCATTTCAATAGTTTCTTGAGTAAGTATATTGAGCTGGGTTTTGGATCGAGTGTTTAAAATAAATATTTTAATCCCTTGAAGAATTTCAATGTTGTGTATGAAGAATATCCGAGTCGCATTCTGCCTGACCTTTATCATGATTGGAATAGGTTAACTGTCTCATTACATATCTCATCGCATAGAGTTGGACGCATTTTATTGCCGCCATTCAAGCTTTCACATGAGATGCTTCATTGTCTTGCGATTATTCATTTATGACTGGATCATGCACTTTTTTTTATCTCTATTGTTCTGGTTGATGCTCCACTGCTTTTATAACACAATGCCTTGAATTGTACAATAACCTCAGAAACAATGGAGAGATAGCAGGGAGGAGTTCAGGAAGAGAGTAAGTCGATGTGTTAGAAAATCTCAAGAAATGTTGTGACACTATATATTGCTGCATAGCTTCTGCATATCTTAATCAAGGGAAGAACTGGTGGCCATCAGACCCTTCAGTGAACCATTTAGAATTCGTTGTAACCTGCACCTTCTGTGCATATCTTGGGGTGATAGTTATCAGTATTGGATTTCTATATATGGTTTTGAACTTGGCTTTTCGTGGAGTTGTATGAACTTCATTGGTTTCTTTGTATCTTAATGGTTTTATTTTCTTTATGCTGAAACAAGTACAATAGTAGTTTACTTATAATACTCCTTTCATTCTTTCTTCTATGATACATATGACAATAACCTTGATGAGATTACATGCAATTATTCCCCGCCCCAGACAGCTCTGAAATAAAATTTCTTCAGAAATAATTCATTAGAAACGCGGCTAACTTGTACTGGGACTTTGTTCAACTAGGTTGGAAAGTGATCGCACAACTCACTGTTCAACTAGGATACAAAATGGGCGAGTCATTCACTTATTGATACAGCATTGTTAACATTAGCAGTCAAATGTCTTGCTTGCAGCTAAATCATTGAAGTAATATCTTGACATTAGGGATGGGGATTTATTTCAGAATATGATGAATATCAAATAGAATGGGTGGGTTTTCTTTTTTATAGTTACTGATATTGTCAAACCTATATATATATATATATATATATATATATATACACACACACATATTGAATAATAAATTGTATCTATTTTTTTAACCTCATGAATAATAAATAAAATATGAATATTATAAAAACTAATAATTGCGTGGAATCTGGGTTTTGACTGTAAAAAGGTCCTAGGCTGGAAGGTCTTTTTCCCAAGGGGGCTTGTGTTGGAGCTAAGAGTTGGATTATATTCATCAAAATGCAGAGCTTGTAATGGGCCAAGCTTGACTCATTGATTATCAAGTGGAGCATGGGAGAAATTGACCGCAGAGGGATGTACTGAAGAGCTCGGTAAGCTGCTTGGCAGTCGGCATTTATTTCCGGAAAATTTGCAAGGAAGACGACTACCTTGTTCTTACATCAATTGGCTTTTTAGAAAGAAGTAACTACCAACAAATATAAAGAATTTAACTGGGGATGGTAAATAAAAAATAATTCTGCCCTACGCTTTTCTTCTTTCGTTTCATTTACATGTAAACTCTATGAATCTTTAGAAAAAAGGGCCAGAAAAATAGATTTAATTATTTTTCGATGTGAGGTTCAATAGTGTTTGGTTTGAAAAAAATTTGTTTTTATAATTGAAATTGTTTTTTAAAGTATTTTTAATTTTTTTTATGGTTTTAACATATTGATATAAAAAATAAACTATTTTTAATTAAAAAATACTTTTAAAAAACACAATACACAGGGTTACTAAATACTCTCTAAATAATAAGAATCATCTAATTTAATTGGATAGATTTTAAATTTTACCTTTGAAACAATTTTATTGGTATTTCTTTTACGACAATGGGGGCTCAAATTAGCTTGAGATCTCCAAGGTTCAAACCGAAGGACACCCTCGATGTCCTGGAGAATTTTGCTAGCAACGCCATATTTATTTTTAATGTTTTCCAATCAAATAGTTCAAAGTTGAAAATATTATTCTGTTCATCCACTTATTAAATAATAATTCCTGAGAGCTTGATTGACGTGATATGTAAATTGATTTATCCACTGAATTTTGAAAGAATATATCAAGTAGATGTCTTATTTGAGATCTATTTGAAGATAAATTTAACCTAAGCAAGTGAAAGTCGAGAGAAAACAATGATTGTTTAAAGGAAATCTGTTGACTAGTAAATAATGAAAACTAACAGTAATCACCTTAATTTTCATATTCAACTATTATTAACATTTTAACTCATAGGTTTGGAACCCGGCGGGTTAACTCGGGATTCGATCGATCTGGGATTGGAACCTGACTGATAAAAAATAGGAAAAGTTATGACCCGGCCGATCCAGCGGGTTGACCCGGTAAAACCCGATTACAACCCGTTGACTTTTTTGTTTTACTAAAGTGATGCCGTTTTGAATTTTTTTAAAATAGAGATTGATCCGGCCGACCCAGTCAAACCTGGAATCCGAGCCTTGGACCGGGACAGGTTTAAAATTATATTTTAACTAGATAACTATTATTTCTTAAATTTTACTTGATAAAAAACACAAAAAAATAAAAGATGAAATCTATAAACTACTAAAAGTAAAAAAAAAGAAAACATTTTTATCTAGAATTTCTTTATTCTAAATATATTTTTTAATAAATTTTAAAAAATAATTAATAAAACATCTCTAATTATTCATTAAATACCATAAAATTTATGCAGTTGATTGCCATGCATGCAATACAGAGACAAAGGCAAATACAAACGCTAAGCAAATACTCTGAAGGCTCCAAATTCGATCACAAAAACTACTTCAACTTTTCAATTTGAAACAGGAAAAGAGAAAATCCAACATCACCCACATATAATAGATTCAAGCTCCTAAATAGAACTCAAAATCTCTGTGTTCATCTCCTCCTCCACATAAATAAATAAATAAATAAATAAAATCCCTGACCCAGAGTGTAAAACCAAAAAGATTTACACTTTACTGTATCGCCTTACCTTACCTTACATATACTCCCCTAATTATCTTTTTTCCCTCCCTTCCATTTCGGCCTCTCTCTCTCTTTCCTTCTCTCTCTAGCTCTAATCATATAGAGAATCAATGGCCGCTTCTCAAGGAAGTCTCCTCCTGCAAAAGCAGCTGAGAAGTTAATAACCCAACCCCTATTTCTAGCTTTTTTAGGTTTTTTCTGTTTTTTTTTTTTACTGATTTGACGGTTGATTTTTTCTTGTTGATTGATTTTGTAGATCTATGCAAGAATCCAGTTGATGGATTCTCTGCTGGTTTGATTGATGAAAATAACGTGTTTGAATGGAACGTTACAATCATAGGACCCCCTGATACCTTATAGTGAGTATTCATCAATTCAATAAGTTTTTTTTTTTTTTTAGAAATTCCAGGGCTATACAGCTTTTTTTTATTTTAATATTTCGTGTTTTTTAAATATTGTTGCCTTTTGGCTTGAATTTGGTTTAGGGTTTTAATTAATCATCTGGTTCTGATGATGCTAGTAGAATCACCTTTTATGTCTGGATATTTGCTTCTGTTTTATTTGATTTCCATTCATGATTTTTGGATTTCTTTTTGTGAAGTTTACTTAAAGTTGGTGTTAATGTCTTTAGCGTTTCGTTTAGCTGTTATTGAGCCCATCAGATTTTCTTTATTCGATTGGATTGCCACCTGAGCGTAATTAAGCCATGAATGCGTTCTGTTTTTTTATTGATTTCGAGCCTTCTGTGCTTTGTTTCATTCCAGTGCTTTCTGGTAACCTGACAAGGCTGATACAATTACATATACGTCAACTCGTTTTTGGAACTAAGGCCTGGTTGAATTGAGTTTTATTTTGTTTTTTAGAATTATATCCAGAGCTTTTAGGAGCATTCGATTTATTGCATTATTAGTGGACAATTAGGTGGGATTATGTTGTTTGTTAACAACAACTTGTACTCTGCTCACAGTGAAGGGGGGTTCTTCAATGCCACCATGAGCTTTCCACAGAATTATCCAGTGAGTCCTCCAACTGTCAGGTTTACCTCAGAGGTGTGGCATCCGAATGGTGGGTGATTTTTCTTTTTTCATACTTGTGTGTGCGCACTTTCCTGCATCCATGCACATTGAAATCCAAAACTACTAAAGCGTTGCTGTCTCCGAACTACAGTTTATGCCAATGGAAAAGTTTGCATATCAATTCTTCACCCACCTGGTGATGACCCAAATGGCTATGAGCTTGCTACGGAGCGCTGGAGTCCAGTTCATACAGTATGTGGTTTGATGTCTTACAGTTGCTGCATCTATTGTATTCCTTGCAGTTTTTATAAAAACGATGCTTATTTTTTCCAACCTTTTCTTCATCGTATTACCCATAGGGTGGAAGTTCAGTTCATAATTGTTTTTTTCCCCCTTAGTTTGTGTTGAATGTGAACACTAAGAGCTGCGTAGTGGAGATGTCCTTTTGTATTCATGATATTCATGAGATAAGCTGTTCTCCACTCCCTTGGAAGGCTTCCATTGTCTGGACAAGCAATTTATAACTTACTGTTCTGAATGATGAATGCCTGAGGAAACATGGATATAGAAAATCGGAGCTCTTTGCACTTTTGCATGATTTTGATTTGTGGCAAGAACATGTGATGGTTGTTTGCATTGGAGATGCATCTCAGAAATCAGCATCTATAAGAACAGAAAATTGAGATGACTGCTAGACTTAAAAGCAGCTCAGCTATGAGGGGCTGAATTCTAGCTAAGATTATGTGCTTGCATTTTTGGCATGGGACAACTATAGGTTACAAGAGGTTGCTCTGGCTGGGGTTGCTTAATTTTTTTTAGCCTATGGAACATGGGACACTGGACTGGCTGATTTAGAAAAGATCAAATATAATAATTTGAGTTTAAAAGGTCGTGCGTGTAGAGGTCAGTTAGGCTGGGGTTGCTTAGTATTGGTTAGCCTATCGAACATATGACACTGGAGTGGCTGATTTAGGAAAGATTAAAATTTGTAATTTGAGTTTAAAAGATCATGTAGGTGATGGGGGGTTTTAAATTTTGTGACTCAAAGTTTACTTTCTCCATTCTTCACTTTCGGGAGAAGCCAGCAAAGGTGGTAGTATCAGTAAACAATATGACCCTGGATTTAAACTCGAGCAGAGTGGGGGAATCATTTTGTCTTCATCGATAGTGAATACAACTTGTTAACATTATGAGAACTTTTGTTGAAAAGATTTAACATATTTCACTTGCCAAAGGAAAATATCAACTGATGTATTCCGAATGCAAAGAACTAGAGGCACAACATGTAATTATATTGAGTTGATTGCCAAATAGCTCCATGTGTTTCACCTTACAACTCAGCACTGCATAACACAGTTCAGAGGCCAGATTGCCTCTAAATACTCTACTTGGTGTTGAGCTTTATTTTTTGTTTGGTTGAGAGTTTATCTTCTTTTTTTCCCTTAACCTGTCGTATTTACTGTCCTGGTTTGTGCAGGTTGAGAGCATTGTTTTAAGCATCATATCAATGCTTTCTAGTCCAAATGACGAATCCCCTGCAAATGTTGATGCTGCGGTATGTGTATAATCATTTATATAATTTATTTTATCATAAACATGAACATGCAACTATTATTCGTGCTGTGGTATGTGTATAATCTTTTATATCATTTATTTTGTCATAAACATAAGCATGCAACTATTATTCATACCATTTTTTTTTACTGAGAAAATTTTAAGTTTGAAATAAACACAAAAATATTGTTCTTACAAGAAGATTTTTCAAAATCACCAGTGCATTCCAGTTTGTTAATGTTGCCATGCATAATCAGTTTGATACATTTTTGGAATTATGCTTCACTTTGCTGTAATTAGCACACTTTATCTGCATTATTACACATCTTATCGTATTCTGTATCAGCAACAGCAATATGGGCAGCATTTTATTGTTTGTTGAGCGTATATAAGGATCGTACTATAGTTTTTTTCCTAGTAATTCTGTTCAATGCTCTGCAGCATTTTAACATTTTCTTGATTGAACACCTTCAGAAACAATGGAGAGAGAATAGAGACGAGTTCAAGAAGAAAGTAAGCCGATGCGTGAGAAAGTCACAAGAAATGATGTGACCCAGTGTTGCTGCGGTGCTTATGGTATCTGTAGTCAAGAGAAGCAGCAATGAACTTTGTAGAATTCCTTACACCTTTTGTTTTCAATCCATTATAACCTTAGCTTTTTGTGCACATGTTTTGAGTGACAATTATCAGTCTTAGATATTAATATTTTGGTTTAAACTTGACTGTTCTGGAACTTGCACGAACCTGTTTTGTTTCCCTGTCTTGGATGGTTTGATTTTCGTGATCTTGAAATCAATTAAAATTACGTCTTTCCCTTTTCATTTGTTCAACCACTCATCTAAATGATTTTCTTTTACATTAAAACTCGAAAAACATAAAAGAATATCAATTTAATATTTTGTTTCTCACGTCAAAATGATCTCTTTTCCAGATTTTATTTATTTATTTACACGTTAAAACTATATAAAAAATTATCAATTTAATATTTTTTCAGTATTTTTAAAAATTACTTGAAAATAAAAATTACCTAAATCCACGTTTGTATTATTTGGTAAATCTCAAGACACCTGGTTTTAATTTTTTGAAGTGTGAAGCATGTATCCACGTTTGAATGCTGATTTCTTGATATATATATATATATATATATATTAGGGGTGGGCAAAAAAACCAATAAACTGATTTAACTGAGAAAACCGACCAAAAATTAACTGAAAAAACCGAATCGAGAAAAAAAACCGATTAGAATTTTTAGAAAAACTTCCGGTTCGGTTCGGTTTTCGGTTTTGTACTATTGAGATCGGTAAACCCAAACCGAACTGAACCGGTTTTAATAAAAAAATTCTATAAATAGAAAAAAATCTTTGCCTCATGCCCAGTAACCTAACCCTAGCAGTGCGGCCGCCCCCTCTCTTTCTCTCAAACACCAGATACACGCTCAGCTGAAATCCTAACCCTAGCACCCGTGATCGCCGCCTCTCCCTAGACTCTCAAACACCAGAGACACGCCAAGTATCAGCTGAAATCCTAACACTAGCACCGGCGGCCGCCCCTTCTCCTTAGAGTCTTAGACTCTTAAACATAAACAACCAGAGAAACGCCAAGCATCAGCTGAAATTTGAAAGTTGAAACCAATCAAGCCTCTCAAGTCTCAACAATAGATCAACGTGTTTCAGAACGGCAGAACCTATGTAGTTGGCCTTTCCTCTTCATCTATACAAGATCATAGACACATGATACTTCTCTGAATCTCTATAACATTTCACATATGCATTCTGTCAACATTCTCTCATTGTCATTTTTTTCAACCACTTCATAATTGATTAATGACCTTGCTGAATTTCTTTTGGCAATTTTATTTTTATTTTATGGTTGCAGACAAGATGTTGGATCTAAAAGACTAAAACACACTGTACTACTATAGATTCAAGAAGAAAGTTTGATTTTATAGCAGTAAGTTTTAATTATGTTTTTCCTTTTTAATTAATTAATTAGTCTATCCTCTATTATATTTATTGTATTTGCCTTTCAATGCAGAAATCAAAGACACAGTTGTTGTTTTGAATGCTCAAAAATCCATATCTAAGGTAACCATTTGTAGTTTTTTATTGGGTTTTTATTTTACTGTATTGCTTGCGTAAATGTTTGTGATTGCTTTAATTGAGTTTTTATTCTTGAGCAATTAAAGGAATGTATATATCTTGATCTAGTGCTTGCAGCATTGCAAATTACTTAGTCAGAATTGCAAATTAATTATTTTCTGTTTCTTCAAATTAGTCAGATTGACAACAACAATATGAGGAAGTGCAGAATATGTAAAACTGTTTTCCAAACCAAGTATGCAAAATTGAAAACCCATGTTTGTGCTTTATTTTAATTGATAATTGAAAACCCATGTTTGAGCACTGAAAGGAATGTATATATCTTGATTTAGTGCTTGCGGTATTGCAAATTATTTAGTCAGAATTGCAATTATTTTTTGTTTCTTCAAATTAGACAGATTGACAACAACAATAGGATAAGTTTAATTGATAATTGAAAACCCATGTTTGTGCTTTATTTTCGTTGATAATTATGGAAATAAGAGATTCCTTATCTGTATTTTGATTTACAGTGTACTTGTTGCTGGAAAATCATATTGATTTTATTCTTTATATGAAAAATTGTTTCTGCTTCTATTTGGATTTTTGTTTCCCTGTTCAACTTTCTATTTTCATTCTATTGCTTAGAATTTCTTTTGAAAATTACCCAAATTTGATGTGGAATATTTTTATTTTTTTACCTTCTAATTTAATTTATCAAGTTATAATTTTATATTTTTAATTTCAGGTTTTGATGGCAACAATTGGACGATTGGAGTGTTTTATGATAATGTTATTTGTTGTTTTTGTTAAGTCCTTTGAAGACAATGCTTTGTAATTTGTATTTGAACTTATTGGTATGTGTTATTTAAACTTATCTGCAGCAGGAGTCCTGCTCGCCCAAACGAAACAAATAAAAAATTATTAGGAAAGCAATAAATGAATATTCAGTTGCAAAAAACAACTCAAAAAAAATGATTTGGTTAAGAATCTTATAAGAAAAGTAGACAATATTATCATTAATTACAAGCCCATCAAAAATTTAATTAAAAACCCATTACAAACAGCCCAAAATATATTATAGGTTTTCTCGGTTTTTTTACATAAAAACCGAACCGAACCGAACCGAAACTAGTCGATTTGACTCGGTTTTGGTTGCTTTTTTTTAAAAAAATTCGGTTTAGTTGGTTTTTATAGGTAAAAACTGAACCGAACCGAACCGAAAATGATCACCCCTAATATATATAATTTGTTGAAATTGAAGACATGAAATTACTGAGCATTCGTTATTCATTTCAAGTTTATGTTGGGCAGGCTATATTTTTACGTTGTAGTGTCATAAATATTCCACTTTTAAGTTTATAATTTCAAATTTCCCTATAGTTTTACGAGACTATAACGTAAAAATATGTTTTTAGAAACCAATTTTACCCTTCCTGTTAAATTACCAACAAAAAATTGATTCCTTTTCATATAATTATCTTATCTCTCTTCCCCCCATTAGATCCCCAGACATGTAAAAAAACACACTTAAAATCCCAATTAACCATGAGTTCTACTAAATTCAGAACGTACGGGATTTTGATTGTAGGGTCAACACTGAAACTTCTGAACACTAGAAGAGTGGGTTTGTAGATTTTAAATATACAAGGGTGGAAATGGAAAATTGGTGACTTTGCAAGGACTAAGATGAAGTTCACGCCTCCTTACCAATAAATATGAACCACGACAAGCATCCCTGGCTCTCTCGAGTCTCAAAGTTCCTACACTCCGGCGAACGTTACTCGGGCTTAGCGTCAGATTTCAGCACTGTCTTCCTCAAATATATATCTGCTAAAACCTCCCACGCATCCCACTTCTCCTCGTCATCCTCCTTAACTAAGCTTCCCTCTTTCACGTTCTGAGGTTTAAGTTTGCGACCTTATTTTGAAGAAGCCTTATTGGATAATTTGTTAAATACCCACTTCTATTTTAATGGTCGGTCGAGATATTGTCGATTGTTTTTGTTGTTTGGAGTTTTTTGGCTGTTGAATAAAGTGAATAGTAAATGTGCTCTTAGAGAAACCAAGACCCATTACCAAACACCAAAAACCCATTCCCCTTACATAGTTTCTACAAACATTGCAATGACCACACGTGCCAAATATTGACCTACTAGGCATTGCTCTCTTCCTGTTCGATAAAATGCCAGTACGTCCTGTTATTTCGTGGAACACTACGATTTTGAGCTATTCAAATTGGGGCAAGCTCGATGGTGTCTTTCCTTACTTTCGGTAAATCAAACCCAGTGAGACTACATTTTGTACTGTATCAAGTGTTTGTGCTCATGTGGGGTCTGTTTATGGAAACCAGGTTCACTGTCTTGTTTTGAAATCTGGTCTAAGAGTTTTGAGCATGTTGGGTATGCTTTGTTGAATTTTTATGCAATTAGTTCAGTAATTGAGATGCTGAGTTGGATGACATGAGAATGTGGACACTTTTAAGTTTAAACTGAATACAGAAGCTAAAGACTTGCTCCCAAGACTTCTGTTTTGAATTTAAAAACAGCAGGAGTCTGGTTGGGGTATGATTTTTTGTTTAGTACCGGGGAACTAGGTGCTGCTCTATACCCGTTTTTCTTTGTCTCCAATATTGAATTTAGATGCTATGAACCTTTCACTACTTGATCCATACACATGCTCTTCAGAACATTTTTGGCACGCATTTAAAATTGGGATTGGAAATCCATACTAGACTCATTTTATCAGCTCATTTGTTTTTTACTGCATATACATGCCGATCATGGTTAGTGGCTGGTTTGGCTTCATGCAACAAGCTCAACGTAAACAACTGACCAACATGATCCAACCTGCAAGTTGCAATTCTATGTCGAGATAGTTGCTATTGCCCTACATGATAGACCAGTGACCTGGATTATGTGAAAGCGCTTACTGTTGACCTATACTAAATTCCTTCATTGCCACACTGCATTGAAACACCATGGTGGAACTCCAGCACATTTGAGTTTGTTCTTTTACAAACATACAAGGATCCTAAAATACTTTTTTTTTTATATGTAACAACAACAACAACAACAACAACAAATGGCAACACCACCACCTCCTCCACGCACCACCATACTAGCCTTTGAACCTTTGCCATTTGTTGATACACACCATAGTAGCTTACTGGCTTGTGCTGATACACACAATTCAGGAGGGAAAAGGTTCAAAGGCTAGCATGGTGGTGCGTGGAGGAGGTGGTGGTGTTGCCATTTGTTGTTGTTGTTATTATTATTACATATAAATTGATTGTTGTGTTTTGTTTTATCAATATACTACATGGTGTGCTTCTTGTCCATGTAATCTTTTTGGTTGAACTTTGAACTCCTAGCCCTGCACTTTTGTTCCTTTTGTTATAGATTTGAACCCCGCAGCTTCTAACCATTGACTAACGGGCACTTGGTGCTGTCATTTCTCTATCTTCCATGTAAACTAGGCAAGTGATAGGGCCGGAATTAAAAAGTTAGAGATTAAAAACTGGAGGTGTCCAAATTTTTCTTCATTATCATTATTATTAAAGGCCGAGAATTTGCAACAAGGAAACGACATGTGATTTTTGAGCATTGCAATGTATTTGTTGAAGTTAGAGTCGATTTCAAGTAATGATAGTATGTTTTGAAAATAATCCTATATGCTTATGTGATTGCCGAAGTGGAACTGCATTCTTATGCGATGTATGTGATGTTGCTTAATTAATTACATACATTTATCTATGTACACGGGCAGAAGGGCAGGAAGACCACTGACAATACAGAAATTGAGTGAGTGAAAATGAGGATAGTGGGATTGACAGGTGGAATCTCATCGGGAAAGAGTACTGTCTCTAATCTTTTCAAGTCCCATGGTATTCCTGTCGTTGATGCTGATATTGTTGCTCGGGTGGGTACCCCCCCTTGATTCTTTCTTATCTCTTGCTTTTGTTAAATTTGGTAAATTTCACGAATGATTCCTTGTTTTGGATGGAACAATCTGATTATCACATCAAATTCAGACATGACTGCCAAATTTTATAACTTTTCATGGCTGCTTGAAAGAATTATTCCCGATTAAAGCTAATTTGGTTGTGGTTATGGTTATGAATCAAATGGATTGCAGGATGTACTGAGGAAAGGCACTGGTGGATATAAGGGTGTGGTTGCAGTATTTGGAGAGGACATACTGCAAGCTAATGGGGAAGTTGATAGGCCAAAGCTGGGCCAGGTTGTGTTTTCTGACCCCGGGAAGCGTCAACTTCTCAATCGGTACAGTTTAATTAATATTGTGTTTGAGGAATAACAGATGAATTATATTTATAGCATTTGGACCATATGGAAGGGAAAATATACTTATGAAATGAAGTATCTAAAAGAATGGCTGCATTTTAATTTTTAGGTCCTAGACTGGAGTTAATAAATGTTTAATGAAATGACATGGTCTCAAGTCATTCATCTTTTTATGTCTATGCTCCAAGTTATATGGGCTCAACTCGTGCGTGAAAGAATACATTAAATTTCTCAGAGAAAAAGCCCATTCTTTTGGCTAGAGTTGCAGATGTATGATTTGAGGAATCATGCAAATATCATAGTTTGCGTTGGTTTTCTCTTGTCTATAAAATAAAACAAGAACCAAATTCCTTGCCTGGTCTTATCGATGCCATTTCCTTTGAATTGTGAAGTCACACCCGTAAATTTCTATTTCATGTGATTATATGTCCAAGTTAAATCTCAAGCTTTTAATCTCGTCATTTCTTTATATCTGGGATATTATGCCCCCAAAAAAACTTTATTGGCCTTGCCTAAATTTTGCCGAGGCATTCTTGATTGAGATAGTGTTCTGTCAAACAATGTCACAAAAGTTGCACTTTACACGCCTTTTTATGCTTGGCTATTGTATGCTTTCAGGCTTTTGGCTCCTTATATATCCTCTGGCATCTTTTGGGAAATTTTGAGTTTATGGTTGAAGGGGTATAAGGTAATTGTCTTAGACATCCCTTTGCTGTTCGAAGCCAAGATGGATAAGTGGACAAAACCCATTACTGTTGTATGGGTTGACACTGAAACACAGCTTCAGCGACTCATGGCAAGAGACAGAATCAACGAGGAAGATGCCAGGAATAGAATAAACGCGCAGATGTCCCTGGATTTGAAAAGGTCACAGGCTAATATTGTCATCGACAACTCTGGCTCTTTGGAGGACCTGGAGGAACAGTTTCAGAAGGTATTGGTCCAGGTTACCAGGCCTTTGACGTGGACTGAATTCTGGCTTTCAAGACAGGGAGCCTTCTCGGCTCTTGTGTCCACTGTTATTGGAGTAGTTGCTGGAAAAAATGTTCTTAGCAAATTATAGCTGAAAATCTAAACTCCCGTTGCTTAAAACTGCCCCTTGTATTTTATTTATGAAAAAAAAAAGATATGGTAAAATTCGGTAACAATTTCCAGACTATGAAATGTCTTGCCAGGAGTGGAACTAAATGCAATTCCTAGCTTGAATTTCCTGCGGTCGGTCCAAACGTTGTTAAGATGAAGTTAATGGGTTTTGTGCGTGGAAATGGTTTTTGAGAGGGAGGGAAGGAGACCACAGCATCTATCGGAAATAAGACGTCAGATGAGCTTTTTATGGGATAGACATCCGATGAGTCTAATAGCCCGTGTTAACAAGATTTGAAGTTATCTTGCACTCGAGTTCATGAATTGTCCTGCAAGAGGCTAAAACTCTGCGGTGTCCGTAATTATGCCATTTGGCTTCCCACTTTAGCTGTTGAAAGAAATTCGCTCACTGGATTCCGGCCACATGTTAGATTTTCAACGTGCGTTCTTCAAATTAATTATGACTCCCGTGGGCCGTGCTTAACTAATCTCCAAATAATTAGCAAGAATGCGGATTAGCCTCTTCTTCTTCCTTCTTTATTCACACCAGTACATCAGAAAAACATTCCACAGCTACCAACCAAGCTCACCTAACATGTCTCCAAAACTAAATCAATTGCAATATATCCTTTGCTATGCAAGTTACCAAAGCCATGCAGCAGACTACAAATGCATCAAAACCTTAATCAATTGGTCAGGTACCAGAAAGCAAGCGGCCTGCATGCTGTTCAAGCTCGGCGAGTCTCGAAGTCAAAACACACACCCATGGGTATGCAAATAAATTATTAGGTGCCGAGATTTCGCTCTCTCTCAGGAAATAATAATAAAAAAATTCCATCATGCAAATGACCATGACATTTTTCTAACATGTCTCCACAACAAGAGAGCTTTAAACTAATTGAATTTACCAATTCACTACATCCAATTAAAAAACAGCATAATTAATGGATAGTACAACACCCCCCATGAGCTTACCCAAAAATATCTAGCTGACTTGTCCAGACTCCGGAGTCAATTACAAAAACAAAGAAAAATCAAAGTCAATGGCTGTGTGAATATGTAGAACCAGGATGTCTGGAATATTGACTTGATGATTATCAGATGGGAAAATGAGGCAGTGCTTTACTGTTCACGCTTTAACTAAAGAGAGTGGGGAATTATTACAATGTAAATCAATCAGCAAAAGATTAAAAAAAAAAAAAAAGAAGCAGGATTTCGAGACGAAAAGATGTTTGTTCGTGGAAAAGAAGAAGAAGAAAGAGAGAGTTGAAGCAAACTCTCGACTCATCTACCTCTTTTTTATTTATTCCCTTCTCTCTAGTCTGAACAAAATTAGCAAACAAAAACTCTCTCTAATCTCTCCTCAAAACCTGACTGACTCATTATTTTCTTTTAATCTTTTCACTCCTCTTTCTCTCAAAAATCCCATGAAACATTGAAACCCCATGTCATGTCCCGTGACTTTCAACAACTCTCCTCCTCTCAATCTCAACCTTCCACCTCAAAATTCTCCATATCTTCCTTTCACTACTCGATACCTAACGACCCTTTTCACCCGTCTTCTCTCTCACGACTCCTCCCTATTTCTCTGACCGCAGAATAATTACCAGCTGTATCATCAATAATCATGCGGTCTCCACATCCCCACCGTAACGGCGGCGAGACCCAGCAACACTTCCACTCCACCATCTCCTCGCAGAAGCTGAAACGCTTCAACTCACTCATTCTTGTTTTTCGATTCTCTGCCTTTTGTTTCTCTCTTGCCTCTGCTGTTTTCATGCTCACTAACTCTAGAGGATCTGATTCCTTTCATTGGTACAATTTTGACGCTTTCAGGTATATGTACATATTATATCACAGATTTCAAACTACTTTCTCTCTCTATCTTTTTTAAGCTCTTTTCTTTGCTGTAAATTCCTGTTTGGTTCATGAGGAGAAAAAAAGTGTAAGAATCAAAAGGGATGTCTCTTCAAATGCTCTAGATTCAGTTTTTTTTTAAAAAAAAAATTACCTATTCCCGCTTTTTGCTTTTTCGTGATTTTTTTAGGAAGTCCAAAATTGTTTGAAAATTCTTTATTTGACCATTTGACCCAACTACACTTCCTCACGATTTTTGCATGTCTGAGAAGAGTAAAATTAATTTTATCAAAATTCTTTCCTAAAATAACTTACAAATGTTGACAGATACGTTTTTGCTGCGAATGCGATCGTCGCCGTTTACTCTCTATTCGAAATGACTGCCGCCGTTTGGGAAATTTCAAGAAACGCCACGCTCTTCCCTGAAATTTGCCAAGTCTGGTTCGATTTCGGCCATGATCAGGTATCGTATTCGTATCCCTCCGTCCGTCCGTTAAAGTATGCATGCGTGTTTTAATCATCTTGGAAGTGAGCAAGAGAGTTTTGATGGTGTGCGCGTGGTGCAGGTGTTTGCGTACCTGTTATTGTCAGCGAACTCAACCGGCACGGAAATGGCTAGGACAATGAAAGACGCGTGTACTGATAACAAGCCGTTCTGTGTGCAGTCAGATATTGCGATTGCTCTGGGTTTTGTCGGGTTTTTGTTTTTGGGTGTTTCGTCTTTGTTTTCGGGTTTTCGGGTGGTTTGTTTTATAATCAACGGCTCTCGTTTTTATGTTTAGATTATTAGTTGATTAAATTAATAGTGTATGAAATTAATTAAGATTGGACAGAGAGGGAATATTTTTTTGTATGCGTGAGACCATTTTTCACGTTTTTACTGTGTGTGATTGAAAAGAATGAATGATGATCGCGATTTGAAAATTAAATATAAATTAAATATTATTTTAATTAAAAATAACTACTATCACAATTCAATCACTAACATCATTTGTTTTTTTTTTTTTTGATATTTGTGTGTTTTTTGGTCATATTTTCATTTAGGTTCGATTTTAGACAATTTATAGTAGCTTAATCTGAATTGAAGCATCTTTAATTTTTTTTATTTTTTTTACACATTGAATTATTGGGAATTAGTGTAACTCGTATTTATTCTCAATTTATTTTATGCCTTTTTTAAAAAACAAATTGAAAAATATTCTTATCTTAATGGATAAAAAAA
>Ga0325411_1001083_pt1 | contig 29909 bp, 12 predicted proteins | sample PopdelMetagenome_13_FD_206181 | JGI IMG/M metagenome (GOLD analysis project Ga0325411, IMG submission 206181) | Populus deltoides microbial communities from Bellville, Georgia, United States - Xylem-PdIQD-R4 | ecosystem: Host-associated > Plants > Phyllosphere > Stem > Wood/Secondary xylem...
AAACTAGATTTATAATATATAATGATTAATTAAATATTTTTAAAATTATAATTAAAATAAAATACAATTTTAATGATGCGCATCAAACCCCGAAACAAATATGGAAATGACACCGTTTGAAAGATGAAGTTATTATAAAACATTTGTGTTTGTTTTTTTTTTTTTTTTGTTAAAAAATGTTTATGAATTTTTTTGAATTACTTTTAATTTTAAATTGTTTTTTAATTTGTTTTGTTTTGTTGGGTAGCCTGATTTGCCGCATCTCCAATTTGAATGTATCCCCCTCCTCACACTTGCATAACTTGCCTTGCAATTTATGAACCTTCCCTCCCTCTTCCTCTCCGTTCTCCCTCTCCATCTCTCTCAATGCATCTATCCCGTAAAAAATTCCAAAACTCCTCTCCTTTCACTTTCTCACCTCATCATCCTGGTAGCAAATCGCTTTCGATCCCCAGCTTTCTTTCTTCTCTCATCCATCTCCCATAACTCACCTCTCATTACTGCTATTTAACATTTTCTTGTTATCTCTCATGCATTGTTACATTTTAATGAAATCTGGAGCGAGTGAATAGTAATGGCCGCTGCAGTCAGTTCAAGAGGTGGGAGAAACACCGTAGTAGTCCAGATTCCAAGGCAATGGAATGAAGACAGAGAAGCCACTCCGGAGAGAGCCAGAGCATTCTGGAGTGAATCTCGTAAGCTGTCCAGAAAGGCCCCTGTAGTCTACTATCTGTCCAGAAATGGTCAGCTTGACCATCCCCATTTCATGGAGGTCCCTCTCTCTTCCAATGACGGCCTCTACCTTTCAGGTAAAAAGAAACTAATTTTTAAATTTAAACCAAAAAATAACTTTTTGGAGAGAAAAAATTGGTAGCACAAATGTCTCTTTTCCTCCTTGCATTAATTTCTTATATATTTATCAGATGTAATCAGCCAGTTAGACCTCCTTCGAGGCAAAGGCATGGCTAGCCTCTACTCATGGTCCTCCAAACGGTAAGTTCAAACAAGTAATGATACACCTCCTTCATCTCCAGCCGTCCGATCTAATTAATCACTCCAAATCTTGTTGACTCCAGGAGCTTCAAAAACGGCTTCGTTTGGCAGGACTTGACCGAGAACGATTTCATTCACCCGGCTCACGGTCACGAGTACATTCTCAAAGGATCAGAGATTCTCGATCATTCTAACCAACAGTTCTTCCTCGAGACAAAACCTCAAGAAACCAGCCAGTCATCAGCCAGTCAAGCCTCGGAGTTTCCAGTTATCACGAGGCGTAGGAACCAATCCTTGAGCTCTATCAATCTTAATGAGTACAAGGTTTACAAGGCCGAGTCGTTCTCCGAGTCTGCTCGGAAACTCGCTGCTGACGCGTCGACTCAGACTGATGATAGCAGGAGAAGAAGGAGATACGTCAAACCGGAAATCAAGAAGATGAAGGAGGAGAAAAAAATTAGTCAGGAACGGGAGGCGAACAGAGACGAGATTATGGAGATTTCACCCCCACCGTCCGACTCGAGCCCAGAGACTCTGGAGTCTTTGATGAAAGCTGATGGACGGCTGATATTGGGTGGTCATAACGAAGGGAGTGGCATGGATTTGAATCAAACGGCGAAGAACTGTGGGAAGATGAAAGCGTCTACGGTTCTGATGCAGTTGATATCGTGCAGTTCTTCGATCTCGTTTAGGGACTGTGGGGCGACGCCAGGGAAGGAGCCAGGCTTGCCGTTGATTGCTGGGCATTACAAGGGGAGGTTGCCATGTGGAGGAGGGAACCGTGAGGCAACATCGAGGGAAATTTATAATTTTTCGAGGGTAAAATTGGAAGAGAAGGAGTATTTTAGTGGGAGCTTGATTGAGACAAAGAAGGAGGAGGTGCCTGCTTTGAATTTGAAGAGGTCCAGTTCCTGCAGTGCAGCGAGGTAACTTCATTTTTACTACTTTGATTCTCTGATTCGATGCCCCTTGTGGCAGGGCAGTTGTGAAATAAGAGTGAAGTGGGTGGCTACTCTTAGGGAGGGATTCACGTGTCTTAACTTTGGTGGCTACTTACTAGCTAGAGCATGAGTTGAATTATTATACTTTGGATTTATTACTGAAATAAAGCATAAAATCGAAGGTTCAATTCAATTTGTTAGGCTTGTAATTGAGAACCTAAATTTAGTTCCTAATTCATATTAAAGAAACTAAAAGGGTAGTGATTTTGTTGTATTGTTCATCCACTCGTATCACGGATTGGAGCAATTAGTTTTTATTTTATTTTTAATTTAATCCTTAAACTTTTAATTTATATAATTAAACTTTTTGACTCAAATTTGCATATATTTTTTTAGGGAAAAAGGGTTGAATTAAAAGATAAAAAACTAAAATAAAAGTTGGTTAAATAGGTGATGGTTATAAAATTTGTTTAAAAAATATATTTTAGTTCTTTATTATTTTTAGCTTTTAGTAATTGATTCTTTAATTTTTAAAAATTTAATTTTAATATCAAATTTTTTTTTTTGGAGAGAGAAGCTAGCTAGTTTCTGGTATAGAAAGAAAAAGTTATTGTTGGTGACATTTTTGACCATCAAAATAGTTAATTTTTGTGTCAAATAATTTCATTAGATGAAGAAAGTTCAAATTATGTGTTTTTTATTTTAAAAGTGCAAAAAAAAAAGAATATGAGCTTATGAAGAGTTTTTATTTCGGGTTGAATATTGAATTTTGATGTTTTTTTAGGTTATAAATTGGTTTATTATAGTTTTTATAGTGATTTTTATATATTTTGGGTCAAATATGAATTGAAAATGAGTTTTTATATAAAAAAATAAAAATCTTGTATTTTCTACCATCACAATAATCATGAATTTAAAGAATTTTAAATGACATGTTATCTATTTTTTTTTTTCAAAAACAACTGGCCATTAACTTTTTAAAAAAAAAATTAAAAGCCCATGTGCAGCCATCAGCATTTTGCCTAGCTTAATAGACTAAACAACATTTTGCTTTATTTTTTTTTTAATGAATATTTTTTTATGTTGTTTTAAAATTTATTTTTAAGTTTGTATTTTAATTGATACCCCTTTTCAATTGATTTTTTCATTCATATGTAATTTTTTAAAATTTTATATATATTAAATGTATTTTTTTATAATATTTTTAATATATACATCTTTTTTATTTTATTCAATAAATTTTACTATTATAATTTGATTTTAATAAATAAATTCATTAAACGCAACCGAGTAAATAACTCATGTTGTGATTTTATATTTTTTTTATCTATATTTATCTTTTAATTTTTTAATTTTAATTTTTATTTAACTTTTTTTATTTATTTACACAACGGTTTTTTATTTATTTAATTAGATGTATGCATTAGTTTTTTTAATTTGAAATTTTTTTATGTAAAAAATGCATTGAAAATTTTTACATTTCAACTTTTTTATCATATTTTGATGTTTTTAATTAGATTAATCAATATTGTCCGAACCTAATTTTTTAAAAAAAAAATTTATTATTACTTATTTTTTATTATATTATTAAATTAATCAGATTTAAATTGAATCTTGAGTTTCTTTTATTTTTTTAAAAGCACTACCATCAGCCCACGGCATGGTGTGAGACACCAATCTGGTGTTTGCTCTCAATTGAGATTATATATATTAGATAAGTCAGAAAACATTCAAGAACTTCTGATTAGGTACTTCAATGAATGTTTGTTAACACTTTCATTTATTTTTCGCGGGGTTATGATATGCTTAGAGAGTGATTCGGTGACTATGGATTAAAGGCCACTGGATATGAACCTAGGAGTCTTTTTCTGCTATTTATTCGAATTCAATAACCCAAATAGGCAGCTCAGCATCTCTAGACTCTCCCAAATTGTATCTCATTAGTGTTTTTGGACAGCAAGAAGGTTCCTATATCGGGTTGGAATCCCAGTTTAGAATACCATTATTTTTATTTTCAATGTGCACTATGATTATTACGTAGTACTGTACTAGTAACGAAGTGAAGGTTGATTTGAAGTTTCACTTGCAAAAGTGCTTCCACATATTTCAACTCATAGGAGTAGGTAAATCTTTTGGTTTCTTTTCTTGCCTTGCCTCTCTTTCCCTGGGGATTCTCCTGTCAGGTCCATGATTCTCTGTTAGCGTTTTTGGATTGATTTGAATGCAAGACTCGTAAGTTTTTTGGTTTTAATCAACAAAGCCAGCTAGCTTGGCTATCTAGTTTCACTTCCCTGCCCAAGAATAGTAAACTGGCTTTGTACTTATCAGTCACCTTTCTTTCCAGTTACTGCATAGTTTTATTGAAGGGCTTACACCATCCAAATTAGCAGTGGTCCTCCATCATCATGTGGGGGATCCTGAATTGAATTCTTGCAGTTGAGAATTTATTTCAACAAATCCAGGCGAAGCTACCCTGCTGTAGCTTTACTAGCAGGCAAGTTCGTTCCGCACTGCACCTATGGGGACCATAGTAATAAACTACTAATAATTCTCTTAGTTTGAAGCTGATAAGTTTTCATGCTCACGTGAAGAGTAAAAAATATTAGAACTCCGTACTAGAGGAGTTGACTTCTATTTTCAGCATTTTTGCCCTTTTCTTCTCGTTTTGATTAATCTGATGCTAATCTCAGGAGCTCGCATCTGCAATTGGCAGAAAAGGAGATTGAAGGAGTGCGCACCAAATGCATGCCAAGGAAGTCGAGAGCAATGGTAACCAGAAGAGAAAGTAGCGTTAACGTCGTTGTTGACAATGATAATAAAAATAATAATGTTGACAGTAGTCAAGTAGGGAGCAAGAGACTGGAGGTCCAACAAGTCCAAGATGAGGGTAGATGAGATTATGAACCCTAATGTGGTGGTGGTGGTTGGTACGGTAGCTTTCTGTAAATCTAGTCTTCAGTTTGGAACGGAAAAGTGAAAACTAAGAACATAGGCAAAAGAAAACAGGAAATGAAAGACTGGTATTCAAGAAAATGATGCATTAATGCAAGTAACGGCACGGCGAGCACGCACACTGAGGGTAAAAGTAAGGGTTGGGGCTTGGGAGTTTGAGAGAGGTGTTCCTATAAAGGTAGCTGGTTTCATGGTAGCTTGTGAATTAACTGTTCGTTTCTTTGAGTTTGGAGCTGTGAGCTGTGTGCTGTGAGGTCAATATTCGGTACCTAGGTGTTTGTGGAAGTTGAACACATAATCTTTTATCTAGTGAAGTACTAAATTAAAAATTTCTTAGCCCTTTTTGACTATGTGACCTTGACTTTGGAACATGGAATACGAAATTTTGTCCTGGTATTATCGTTTACCTTGGCTTGGTCTTGATTGTTTCTAAGCATTCACGTGAGCTTCCGAGCAATTTTGCTTACCCATTATGTCATGGTGTCTTCACTGCATCGCATAAGCAAATTCATGTGACCCATTGCTCGAAACTTGTGTTGAAAGTTTCAACGATCGAGGCATGATTTATTTCGTGATTTCGACGGTCCTCGCTGGGAGGCGGTGTATCTCTCACCGCGCTCCTGTAATTTTCTTCGAACAGAGAGTACAAGCCCCTCGCAATTGCTATCCAACTTTTCAGCGAATTGTATGGTGTCTTTTTCTTAGAAATGTTCACCGCAAGTTTTCACTGCACGTGCTTTTTCCCCTCCTCGTTACTTTTTGTTGTTTGCCATCAATTTACCGCGCTTAATATTATGTTTTGGAAGTAATTTTTTTTATATTTTTATATTATTTTAATATATTGATGTTAAAAATAATTTTAAAAAATAAAATATTATTTTAATGCATTTTAAAATAAAAAATACTTTAAAAATTAAACATAGTACTGAAAAAACCTGTAAAGCACAATTTCAGGTGATGAAATTGTGTGTTGTTGGTGACTGTGCTTGATGTGTTTTCAAATTATTTTGATATGTTTTTAAATAAAAAATACTTTAAAAAACTAACGTAACAGCAGTTTTAAACAGGCCAAGTGCTGGGAAATATACACCAAACTAACGGACCCAGGAGCCATGGCAGGTGCCTAAATGGTAACTACGCCGATTTTGTGAATTGATAGTTCTTTCTCTTTGAATATTCCCGAAGCTTGACGACAGCCCAATTAAATGGGGTATAGTTTGGATTTGTAGTATAAAGACACATTTAAAACAAAAAGGAACGACCTAAAAACCAGAAAAAACAGTGGGGTTTATCCCAAATTCACGCAAGAAAGTACATTTTAGTCCCTATATTATCTATGGATTCTATATTTGGTACCTTTAGTTTTAGGATTTTAAGTTTTAGTTCAAAACTTTATCTTATTCATGTTTTAGTATTGAAGTTTAAGAGATAAGATGAGGTAATTGAAATACACGGAAGGAGAAAGAAAATGATAGATTTACTACTTTCTAGCAACAAAAATAGCCAATTTTAATGTAACATCTTTCATTTTATGAGAAGAGTATAATTGAGGTGTTTTTATTTTTAATTTTGTCATAAAAAGTAAATCAATGCCCAAGATTTTTCATGATACAGGTTATTGCCAGGTCACCAGGTCACACCGGACCGGGTTTCAAAACTATAAATAATATATTTATGATGTTATTTCATTAAATACAATTCAATTTTAACTTTTTTTCAAATAATGTTTTTTTATATAAAGTTAGCAATCACTCTTTTTTCACTCAATGTATTTTATAATAATTTTCTTCTCTTAAAGTTTAATCAAAATTCATTATAATTTAATTCACTGTCATTTATGATTATTTCTCTTAAAATTTAGTCAAAATTCATTATAATCAAATAATTAAATTATATTTAAAATACTTTTCCATTAGACATTTATTTTCAGATAAGATTATATCACTTTTTTATAATATTAGTGAACATTTCATTGATTATTATATAAGAGCCTATAAATGTATTAAATATTTTTATTATTATTAAAACTTACTTTTCATATGATACTAAATCTTTTACTTAAAAAAAAAACTTGATAAAAAATATTTTTATTTAAAAATACATATAATTTTCAATTTATTTTATTAAATATACCCATCAACTCTTCAATTCATAATTAGGTTTTTTTCATGATATTAAAAAACCACATTAACAAAACCTACCTCACATTGTTTTCGTTAAAAATTAACTTTTAATCCTGCCGCGGCAGACAGCTCTACATAAGTTGGCTAGTCTGAGAATCGAGAATAGATTTCTTTGTTTTTGTCCTTTTTCCCCTGAATCTGCACATGTTACTACAGTAACTGTGATACATGGATCCACAGATCATCAACTCCCTTCCTAACACAAGAAAAAGTTATGGAATCTCTTATAACTACAACCATTCAACACTCCAAATGGACAAACTCTAACCCTTTCAGACTGTGAATTTCCAAGCTGTTCCACTAGCATACTGTCAGCTGTCCGTCAGCACATCTTTAATTAACCTGTATCAGTTCAAAAGCCATGGAGCTGATACTGCACAAACCCAGCTATTGTAGGGAGAAGTTACCTGGAACCTCAGAACATTAAAGTCTGTCAATGATGGAGAACACAAATGTCTCGGACCACTTTTGCTTTATGAATTCCGGGACCAGAGAATCGTCCATGAAAGGATTCCATACAATTCCACCAGGACCACTGAGGACCCATTTTATTTTGGCTGGAATGCTGGAGGGATCTAGCATTGAAGTTTCAACCTTCTTCCTAGAAACATGTTCCTTCTGATAACTGGAGCTTTTGGAAGGCTGCAAATCATGTATGAAGTATGAACAACCAATGCTTATTTATATCACGAGTTCAGATTCTAAATTATAAGCTCTACAAAAAATGGAGAAGGTTTCAATGTCTTGGGCATGGTATGATGGCTGGCGGTAAATTTATTAGATTCTCAGAACCAGAACTATGCCAGTCAAGCACAACATGACAATCTCCAAAAGAATCTTCAACTTTCAGTGATACAGCCATATTAATATCATCTGTAAAATAAGTCATAATTTACTCACAATAAAATTATCTCCTGCTTTTAGTGCTTCCAGTGTAGCTATGTGCTCTTTACCTTCAGTAAGGTATTTCTCAACAGACCTCAGGGAACGGAACCGCTTCCCAGTTTCCGGCTCAAAGTAGTGCTGCACAATGAAGTAGCATTTTTCATGATTCTAACTTCCACATGCAATTCAGAGGAAATACAGAACTCTGCAACTTCCACTAAGAAAAATCTACTTCACCATATCAATTGAAGAATTGACAAATACACAGGAACTTAACTTACAAAACCATGTATTCAGACAGACAGCCACCAACCAAAAGTACATCTCTATTGTGGAGGGTGGTGTAATAAGATTGAATAGAGCATATTCAGTATTGGAGCAAAAAAACTACCTCTGCGCACTTGATAATTATTTAACACCTCAGTGGATATTTTTACTACATGCATCTATGATCAAGAATCAAAAGGACCGAAGGCTCAAGAGAAGCAATCAATTAAACCAAGACGAGAAATTTAAGAGAACAAGACTATGAGGAACTGGGAACGTAGAGATAAGAAATCAATCTGTTTTATTCAACATCATACCCATTGTTACATCACGAATCAGCTTTGTACTCAGTATTAAGAACCAAATAACAAACTTAACAACCTAAAAATATGGAACTCATAGAAGCAATGAGAATAACTGCCACATCATGATAACAATTTGTTATTCATCTTGCCAAAAAGCATCCAAACAGTTTCAGGAACTTCTTCCAAGTTTTCTTGTAACATTTAACTTTGTCGGGTAGATATTGAGGTTCTGGAGCTTGACTACCACCAATCATCAACAAAGATATTCAGTTTATGCACACTGTTTTAACCCGGAATTCACCAATAGCTTTAACAAGAACATATCAAGATGCCCTTAGCAACAAAGATATTGACTGAAGAAGCAAAAGGTAGGGTCCAAAACAGTACCTTGTCAATAATACCTGCACATTCCATGTTCTTGCGTGGCTTTTTCTCAACAATCCAACCATTAGGCAGATCGAATAATGAGCGGCTTTTGAAAATGTATGGATCAATTTGTATCTGTAGCACCAAATTCCCGTTTATCTTTCTTGCTTATTTAATGCTAATGGTCCAATCTAATTCAGACTAAATAGGAAACAAAAATTCCTCTGACATTCAAAAACAAAGTTCCTCTGAAATTTAAAAAACCTTAAGTATTGAGTTACTGATACTCCACAACAGTAAAATAAGGAAATATTAGAACTCACATTTTTTTTATTGCCAGGTTTAGCACTCTTGGATGTTTCTCCACTCAGGTGTTTCTGAATAGATATCAGCGAACAAAATCGCTGTCCAGTCCCATGCTCATAGTGATACTGCATATTAAGATGAAAGTTACACTAGTATATGTCTTGCCGTTAGAAAAGTTCAATGAAGTAATCTTCTGTCATGACGAATGCATGCATTTTAAGCAGTATTATAGCGGTAATAGCTAACAATTAGAAGCAGCATAGCTTCAAAATTGAGAAATATATCAATGAAAGGAGACATAGCATAAGAAGTTTCATTGCAAACGACATTGAAATATAAGAGCCAAAGGATAAAAGACAGGACAGATCAGTGTGATGGAAAATTGAGTCCATTATGGATCAAAATGACCATGCAGGTGTCATGTTATGATCGGGATTGCGAGGGCTTCGATTATCTGAAATCCAAGGTGCGATTTTAACAAGAATTTTAGTTACCTAGTCATTGGCCCTACAACAAATGTATGTGTAATGCCTTGTGGTCAGCATTTAAATGGAGTGAGGATATATGTGTTAACAAAAATGGTGCACTAAATGAAGGCTGCCATTTCATCGACCCAACTAATCTGCGGGTGGCATTTGTGCATATGGATTTAAGATTGATGCATCATTTGGTGCATTGATTTGAAAAAGGGTACTGTTGCTCTTGAATCATTGTTTCATGGAGTTCTCTAAGATATGAGACTAGATAGTAATGGGGAACCGCATTGGCATTATTAAAAAGGCTTCATTTTGTGCCTTCATGCCAGAAAACAAGAAAAGCATCATCAGCGTTTTGATGCTTTACTAATTTACCATTAGAAACTGCGGAAGCTCCAAAAGGGTACTAATCGTTGTTTGGACTATGATGTTCGAGACCAAGTTTGGTGAGATACCGTGTTGCTCTCCACACCCCGGTCCCCGAAACAGTACCCAAGTTTTCCCAACCTATACTCATCATTTTCAAGTTAACGAGAAACTCAAATCCTCGAGAAGTCCAAATCGCAACCCGTATATCAATTCAAATACTGGCGCACACCAGGCAACACGGCACCACCATCCACGTTTGTTTAAACACTTCCTATTGGCGTGAAATTAAAAATAATAAATATATTTTTGAAATTTTCACTATGTTTGCTTAATGCTACTTCGTCAGAAAAATTTTGGGTATAAAGGAGAAGTTCGAACCTAAGACAACTAGACCTCACAGGCGATGGGGAAATGAGGTGGCGCCTAAAGACCGGATCACCAATGCATGCATTAATGTAAACACAAATGTAGAAGTACTTTGTTCACACTATCTATGGTAAGCAAAAGCACGGCAAAAGAGAAGGTCGGTATACTTTGAATTGGTGAAAGAAAAACAATCAATCACCTTGTCGTTATGGCTACGGCGGTTGCCGCGTTTGCTGCGGCAGCGTCGCACGACGACCCAATCATTTGGGAGTTTGAATTGGTGGTAAATGGTGGTTGATACCTGTAATTCGTTATTTTGATTTTGGGATGAGATTTTCGCGTCCATTGACTCTTGGTGGAAGCTATCTGATTTTAATAAGAAAAGCTTTTGAGGAAATATTTACTTGGGGCTTCAAGATTTTAAGATTGTGTGTGATTTTAGGTTTCTCAGAGATTTTGTCTTTTAACTTTTTTATTTGTCACTTCTTCGAGCAGTTTTCATGTGTATTTTATAGCACTCATCCATACTATCATTGCGGTTGCTGCGTTGCGGGTTGAAGAAAAAATTCCAAGCATTACTAGCATATTTCCTAATAAAAAAAATTAATCATAAATTTAAAATATAATACATATTATACGGTAATTTTAAAAAAACATTAATACAAAAATATCTTCTAATTTACAACTTTATCATTGATAATTCTAAAAATAAATTATAAAGGTCATTATTGATGAAGATGAATCTAATATGAAAAAATAAAATTAAAAAAAATATATTAATTAAAAATTGACAAAAAAAACTACTCGGGTTAACCTGTCAAACCAGCAAATTAGGTCAAGAGATTGGGATAACTCTATAGAAAGTAAATAAAAAAGTTACGAAACTCAATTTTCAACTAACCAAATGTTAAAAGATGAAATAAAAAAAAACTAATTAAGAAAAAGGATAAAAAAAAACAACCCAAGTAAACTTAAGCTAACATGTTAATCTTGTTGTCTAGATCATGAAACCGAGATAACTTCATAAAAAATAAATAAAAAGATTACGAAGCTTTATTGTCAACAAATCTAACGTTGAAGGTTGAAATCGATAAAAAATAAATAAATCCATAAGACTAGTATAACTCCACATAATTCAAATTATAAATAAATTACAAAACTCAATCCTTAAACAACCTAATATTAAAGGATGAGATTGAAAAAAAAACTAAATAAAAAAAGAATATTAAGTTTTCGAAGGGTGAAATTAAAAAGAAAATATTCAATTAAAAATGACCTAAAAAATGAATTGGGTCAACTTGTAAACTAGCGTCTCGGGTCATAAGATCAGGATAACTACATAAAAATTAAATAAAAAATATATAAAACTCAATTAAAAAATGACAAAAAAAAATAAGTAGAGCCAACTCAGGTTAACATGTCAAGCCCGCGATCCATGTTATGAGATCGAGATAACCTCATAAAAAGCAAATAAAAAAAGATTACAAAGTCTAATTTTCAACCAATCTAATAGTAAATGATGAAATAAAAAAATCATTTAGAAAAAACAGCTTAGAAAAAGTGACTTGAGTAAACTCGAGTTAAACTATTAAATTCGCAGCATAGATCAAAGATTAGAATAAGATTCATATAAAGAAAATTAAAAACAATTATGAAGCTCCAGTTCAAGCAATAATGTTGAAAGTTTAAATCAAGAAGAAAAAACTAAATTCATGAGACCGGTATATATCTCAACAAAAAAAATCAAAAAGAAAATATAAAGTACAATTCCTAAAATAACATAATATCAAAAGATAATGTTAAAAAAAAACTAAAGAAAAAAACACAATGAATAGTGTTTGTGGGTGTGGCTACAATGATTTCGCTACACCCTTTAGTGTTTTGTTAATTATCCTCGATCAGTTTCAGTTTTTATGGTAATTAATTAGTTTTATGAATAATATAATATTTGTCAATTCATTTTCTCTCTATAAATTTGAATTTTTATATATTAGTTAAAATAAATCTTTTATAATTGTTGATAAAAGATTTATTACATGATTAAGAAGTATATCTGAGTTCAAATTAAAAATAAAATTAACTTTTATTTATGGTTAAGATTTTGTATAAAAGTATTATTCAATATAAGTACTTTAATATGAAATATTAACATATCTAAAATCACTCATTTATGAATAAAAAATTAATCTCAAAAAAAATTTGGGTGGTAAATTTTTCAAACCAAAAAAGTATTAATTTACATTGAGAAATTACATATGTTTTTTTTAAGAGGATTGTGTAATGATGCATTGTAAAGTAAAAAATATGGCCAATACGGCGTACAAACTTTTAAAGAGAAGAGGGTCTAGACAATGAGGATTTAGTGTTAAAACCCCACTTGTTTGTTCTACTCGGTCTGAGTTTAGTTTAATTGTAAAATAATTTTTTTATATAAGAAATTATTTTTTATCATCCAATGAACAATTACATGTCCAAATTCAATGAATTTGTTAGGTTTAACATGTTGTGTGATAAGTTTTTTCAGAGTAGTTTTGTTTTTAAATGTTTATAACGTTTGATTTAATGTTTAAACATTTAAAATTTCAGGTTTTAATTTATTTTAAAATATCAAAATTAATTCTTTTATTATAAGTTAATTCTAACAGTCTAGTTCTCCTGTATAAATAGGAGTAAAAGGAGTATTTAGAGCCTTTTTATTTTTGTGTTTTAAAAATATTTTTTAAAAAAAATGAATTTTTTTTGTTTCAAATTAGTTTTTTTTTGTTTTTCATATCGTTTTGATGTGCTGATGTCAGAAATAAATTTTAAAAAATAAAAAAATATTTTAATATATTTCTAATAAAAAAAATTTTAAAAAACAACCATTAAAATAATATTAAAAAAAATTTTAAAGCAAATTTTCTTATTTTAGCAATGTTGATTAATATTACCCTACAGGCTCTAAAGTTAAAGACCAGGTAAATCTCCAGTAGCCATTAATATTAGCAACCACAAAGCTCGAAACTGAAATCATGAAAAAAACAAATTTTTTAATTTTAAACCATTAATATTAGCAACCACAAAGCTCGAAACTGAAATCATGAAAAAAACAAATTTTTTAATTTTAAGTTTTTTTTAATGACCACCAACTATACTATATGGTTTCAATCTAGTTTGTAGTGTCGCAAGTTGTTCCTTATCTATATGCTTGTTATTCTGCAAACAATTATGCTGTTCTAAACAATTAATTTTCTTAACATAGAAGAAATGATAGGAAGTACTAATTAAATAAACAGTTTGTTGATTTTTCTAATAAATGAAGTTGTGTTTTTTCTTGGCTTTCAGTCTTTGTCAAATCAAACAAACTTCGTACAAGTTTTGCGACAATAACCCAACAATAAGCTTCTGGTAGGGCAACTTCCACGTCTGACTGCTACATTTAATAGTACCGCCTCCTACAAGTTTGACCATGAATTGAAGTCAAAACAGAACTAACTCGAAGTCATAGTTGCTGGTCTCGAAACGACTACAGCTAGAAGTTATAATTTAACATGTTTAACCTCTAAATTTTATTTAAAAATAATATAAAAATATGTTAGAGATCAACCTTTTTTATTTATTATAAGTTAATGTTAAAACTAGTTTCCTCAAAATATTTATCAATCTATTTTTTTATAGAAACCAAGAAGTAAAATGAAAGTGATGAGAGTAATATAGAAAATAAAATGAATTGAATTGTATTTTTTATAAATAAATAAATTAATTGAACATTGTAATTGAATTTATAATAGAGATCATTAATTTTAAATAGCATATAAATGATTGCAATTATAAAGTTAATTTTTTTTTTATTGAAAATGGATAATAAAATTGTGTTTGTATTTGGATTCCTTCTTTTATTTATAGGAAATATTAGAAGGACCTTTTATAAATTCATGATTTTGCTACCTCGCTCTAGTTTTGTTTCTAGTTCGAATTTAAAAATATATTATAAAAAGAATTCCAATGAATACATTACTCCATTAAGGTTATATATATATATTCTTCTAAAATTTCAACCAACTCTTAGTTATGGTTGCATGAAGCTCAACGAAGACTGACAATTTATGACTTGCAGTGCATTTTCACAAAGGGAAATGCTTTCCGTTCTCTCATCCACACCTACCCAAGATCCAGTAAACTACGCCTGTGTTCTTCTCTTTAACGAGTTTAGTTGAATGATCATGAACCATGAACAGGGGTAGAATCGAGGAATTTGTCTAAGTTGTGAATGAGAAGCACAAAGCACGCCCACTTGAGATTTTACTTGGCAGGAAGAGTGTGTGAAACCAGGAAAGTTGACGCATACTGGTGATCAGCTTGGTGAACCACCGCGTAGAAAAGACGCCGTTCTGCCTCCACGTTTTCTGATATGCAGTAGTAATTTACAAAATAACGCACCTTCTTGTCTCGTTCTTCTTGTCTGCTTTTCTCTATTGCTTTTACACTGGAGTGGATCCTTTGTTCACGCGCTTCTTATATGAATTTGTTAATTATATAATATCATGCCTTTTTTAAAATAATTATATGCCTACTAAAATCACATGCATAATCATAACTACCGAGTAAAATAATTTATTTACTAGAAAATTATATAAAACATGTGCTCTCTAACAAAACCTCAACATGTATATTATACTAAAGATTTTGACACTTAATTATTAATTAAAAGTTATGCCAGCCACTTAATATCAATAGTGGAAGCATTTTAGTTAAGAAATCAAGGTTTTTATATTTCTCATTTAAAAAACATAATTCCTCTCATTTTTTAAGAATATCACATCCTTAATTTGTAAGAAATTAGTGTAATGTTTTAAAAAATAATAAATATCTTGATAACTTGGTATATATTTTTTTAAAAAAATTAAATATAAATTCTCTTAGCATCCTTGTCTTAGTAAGAAGGGAAATGGAGATTTCCTGACAAAAACTAGATTTATGATAAAGGCATATACTGCGATATTAATTAATATTGTGTGAAACATATTTAAGGTGGCTGCCGTGCACGCGTCTTCTAAGTGCGGTGGGGCTTGTTCTGAAAGATTCTAGAATTGTCAACATAGGGAGATGATTCCCTTGGGAAGGAAGACTCCTAGTGGCTCACCATGAAGGACCCGACCTGAACCCCTCCTCAAGTATGCTAAACGCGGCACGTTGACGTATCAATCACGGCAGCTGCACTCTCACCATCTATTTCACTCTAATTACTAGTCTACCACTCGGCCTTAATTTCCTTAGGGCATAACCGCCATTCAATCCAAGACGTCAGTGCTTACTCGGTTGTGCTGCCAACTCGGACCAGCCTCATATAAATACAAACCGATCTGGTCTCCCTTACTTCCATTCCACCCATCAAATATTCATACAAACACCACGTAGTGTAAACTTTGCTGCTCTTGCATATATTTTCACACACGTCACGCAATTCAATCTATAAGCTATGAGCTCAATTACAATGAAGAGAGGGAGAGAAGAGGGAGAGTTAGACATAGCCAAATGCTTGATGCTACTTTATAAAGTTGGCAAAGCTGATGATCATGAGCTGCCAACTAATTATAAATCATCATCACCACCCGGGGCCGGTCGCTTGTTTTCATGCAAAACATGTAACAGGAGTTTCTCTTCATTTCAAGCGTTAGGAGGCCACCGTGCAAGTCACAAGAAACCAAAACTTGTGGGATCAACTGGGAACTTGTTAATGAAGTTGCCCAATTCGCCTCCAAAGCCAAAGAATCACCAGTGCTCCATTTGCGGGCTTGAATTTCCTATCGGGCAAGCGCTTGGAGGTCATATGAGGAGGCATAGGGCTGCTAATATTGATGCTACCAGTAACAGTGCTGATAATGAACTGGCTGTGACTTATCCACCTTTCTTACCAGCCGTCCCAGTTTTGAAGAAATCGAATAGCAGCAAGAGAGTCCTGTGCTTGGATTTGAGCTTGGCACTGCCTATGGATCAGAATGAGTCGGAGTTGCAGTTAAGGAAGGCCAGCACTCCACCTGTGTTGAAATGTTTTATCTAGGCTTTAATTTTGAATAGATTTTTTATTTATTTATTTTTTCTGTTCATATACCACCTTCTAGTACGACTACATAGTTGGGATTTTTTACTAATCAGATTCATACAGTTCTTTTGTATACCGACAGCATTAAATTTTATTTATAGTTTGACATGGACAAATGTAGTTAGAAATTCTCACATAATAGTGTCTTGGTCCTTCAAAGCCAAGGCCTAATTGATATGGGTTTATTAAGCAATTGCTGCGATTGTTGTTCATATTCAAAGTTATCCGCATGAATTTGTTAGTTTTGCCTGTGGTGGATACTGTAAGTTCTGGTCTTTCCAACATTGCTGCTGCTGCTGCTGCTGGATTTGTTCTCCGATCAAAGTTGTTGGTTTTTGTTTCTGTTAGGATTTATGATTGTTTCTGTTTATCACGATGTTTCCTGCTCTGATCATGGCGTCCGAAATTAACTTCGCACAAGGGCTACGATCAAGCACATAAAAGCAACTAGGTGCAAGGGTGGCGTCCTTCCGAGCCGAAACCTTCTTAGAAATTAACTTCGGACAAGGGCTACGAGAGAGTAGAGGACCCAACCACGCTATGGGTCCGTTCCATGTGAAGGCAAGAGGCGGCATGTCTTTTTTTCCAATCTCACGAAGGATGAATGACATGTCGGTTCATTTGCTTTGTCAAAATATTATTTGTCACTAGATGTGGAAACGGAAAAAAAAAATACAAATTTAGTAGATCTTGGCACCAGGCGTTCACGACTCTCTTTCGGTGAATTATATTTTTCCATCGTTAAATAAGAAACAGCTAATGAATTTGATGAGAGTCCACTTTTTAGGAATGTAATATTTTAGTATTTTTATAAAGTATTTTACAGGATATTATCTTATTTAAATTAAGTATGATCCACTAATCAAATTAAAAACTATACATGTTCTTGTTGTACAAGTTATTTGACATGACCAAATTCTTTTTTAATTTGGACTTATCCATTTAATCCATAAAAATATATATTAAACCTTTGACTATTTAGATTTTCTTGCCTCAAATGGGTATCCATGAATCGAGTTTCCACGATTGAAATCGACACGTGGATGAATTATATATAGAGCCAACTGCAGCTTGGGGAGAAACTAGCAAGATCTTAAATGTTTAGCATTAATCGTTTTTATGACTATAAAGTGTGTTTGGCAGTATGATAATGGTTGCTTTTTAAATAGTTTTTCATGTTGAAATACATGTTAATGATTTTTTTTATTTTTTAAAAATTATTTTTGACATCAGCACATCAAAACGATCCAAAAGGTACAAACCACACTTAATTTTAACCCAAAAAAAAATTTAAAATTTGATCAAACACAGTTCTACCGCGGCAGAGCCAAAACAGGCAATATATAAGTCGGGGACTCATTTGTAGTTGTACAAGACAAAGAAGGAGCTGCGTGCGTGCGCTGATAGAGCAGCATAATTTCGGGGAGGCATGTGATCTGGCACGTGCATCACCGATCCCGCAAACAGTCTTGCGAACCTTCATGCCTGGACCCGCCTGCAGGCCAAGATTAGGACGCTCCTTCTTTTTACAGGACATTTTCTTATTTCTAGGAATTTTATAGGATAAAATGAAAAAAAAAAGTTTAGAAATAATAAGGTTTGTATGTTTTTTAAAATTTTTTTATTTAAAAATATAAATTTTTTATTTTTAAAAAATTATTTTTAACACTAGTATATCAAAATAATATAAAAATACCGAAAAAAATATTAATTTAAAGAAAAAAAATAAAAAAAATTTTAATTTTTTTTAAATACAACAAAATATAAAATCATATACAAAAATATAAAAAATAATACTACTAGTGACCGTGACATGACCTAAACTAACTATACTAGAAATCAAGGAATATAAAATATAAAATTCATGGAAACCCTATCGCTTGCTATTTAGAATTGTAATAGTGATATTTTTTTAGAATTGTAATAGTGATATTTTTTAAAATATTTTTATTTAGAAATATATAAAAATAATATATATTTTTTTAATTTATTTTTTTATATTAAAATAATAAAAAATATTAAAAAATTAATTTAAATTTATTTTTACAAAAAGTATGGTTGCACCGCGTGGATAAATAATGAATTCTTCAGCCAACATACAGAGGCGAGCAAGAAGAAAAAAGTAAGAGGGGTTAAATTAAAAAAAATATTTTTTAAAAAATAAAATTTTAATTATTTTATAAAAAAAAATTAAAAAAAATTTCTTTATAGAGACCTGGGCCCTGCCAGCCTCCCCCAGCTCCTCCGCCACTGCCAGCATCTACCTCGTAAAAGAGATTTATTATAGCTAGGTTTAACTCCGACCCGATAAGAAATGAAAAAAGAATTCTAGACTATTTGGAGTTTCAAAAGCGAAAAACTCGAAATTAAGCAAGAAAAAAAAAACAGCATCTTTTTGGATCTAATTTAAATGATTTTCTGACCTTGAATGGTTATAGCATGTCGATCCACTACAGAACATTAATTGTAAAATCTCAAGGTGAAAATTAATTCGATCCAATTTTTTAAGTTTTGAGTATATATTATATAAAAACCACGCCTTACCTATTACCATTATATAAAAAAATTATATATTCACTCTATTTATTAAGTTTTTAGTATATATTATATTATATATTGCTTGATTAATATTTACTAGTCAGTATAAAAATAAAAGCGTGGGTTGAGTGGTAAAATTATAAAATATTATACATATGTGTTTTTTGTCAAAATATCAAGGAATAAAAACATTATGTTGACTTTAAAAATTATATAAATGTGTTTACATATATGTAGATGATATTAATTCATATATATTAATTCATATTTGTATTGAGATTTAAATTGAAATTGATAATATCTATATTTTATTTATTTATCAATAAATAAAATAATTATTAAAAAAATACACTCATCAATGTCATTTCAATTGATTACTATCAAATTTTAATTAATAAACTGTATGGGAACGCGGTTTGCACCGCGTTCTTAAAAAATTTAAAATTATTTTTTGTTAAAATTTAATACAAGTTGTATGTTTTGGATCGTTTTGATGTGTTAATATCAAAAATAAAAAAATATCTTTAACATGTATTTCGGCACAAAAAGTTATTTGAAAAACAACCACTACTAAATTGTCAAGCATACTCTAAATTTATATCACCAATATTGGTTGATACTAACCATTACTGGTAAAATTAAAAGTTTATAGAAGATAATATTAGATGATTTAATATCTATTGGGGTATTTAAGAATATGATTAATATTATTTTTTAAAATATTTTTTATTAATAAATATATTAATTTATTTTTATTTTTAAAAAAAAATATTTTTTATATAATATATATAAACTCTAAACAACATTAAAATATAAAAAAATAATTTAAAATAAAATCTCACGAAATGGCGGCTGCCCCCATACACTCAGAAGTCTGCCCGTGCCGTTTTTCCTCGAAAAAAACAAAAACAAAAACCCCGTTTGCAAAAATATTTTACAACACTAACGGTGCATGCTCGATGCTCTCTGGCACACGTGTACGGATGATATAAATGTAACGGCGAATGCAGATGTTTCCCATTTTCAATTCCCTGTCACGAGAAAAAACCGAGTGCTCACATATAATTTAATACTGTTATTTATATTCGATTTTCATCGCTGATTACTGTTCATTAAGAAATTCAGCAGACCGGTAGTCAACATTCCGATCAGTTTCCCAACCATCTTAAAGATTTTGAGGTTTGTCAAAAACTCCAAGCTCTCTTTTTTTTAGGGTTAGGTTTTATATTATCTAATTGGGGTTTTCATATCTGTGACTTCGAGCTTGAAACGACCTTTTTTTTTGTTTTTGAAAATTTATGTTAAAGGTTGGAAATGATCTGTTGAAGAAAGAAGGGTGAGACCTTGGAGAAGCAAAGCAAAATGGTATGTATGGAATATGGTAATCCTGTTACTAACTCGCTTGCTCGCATAAAAATGGGACTCATAGGTAGTTTATCTTAATGGTTCTTACTTTCATGCAAGTGAAGGAGGGTACGCGATAATTTCTCATGCAACGCTAGTAGTTGTGGTCGGCAAAGTCAATATTTTGTGAAAAGTGGTTGTGTTTTTATGAACTGTAATTAGCAAGTTTGTAGTATAGAGGGATTGCTAGACATATAGTGAGGAAATTGCGTGCATTTGTTGTTTAATAAGCCCAATTGGTTGCTTTATGATCCGAATAGAAACAAATAAGTTCCTAAATCTGCTGCTACCCGGAGGCATTTGTTGTAATCTCATTGGAGTTTGTAGTTCAAGTCTGGTTGCCTGCCACTTTATGTAAATGAAATTGTTGATAATTTCATCGTTCTCAGGAGTAAAATTTGAATGGGTGGACTCTGAGTTTTTTGTTCTATGATAATTGTTTTAAGATGACAAAATTCCCAAATTGTGCATGGGGTTTATGGCTGTTAGTCGAAGATAATGGTATGGATACTTTGAGAGTTGTAAAGATATGCTGGAATAATATTTTGGTGCTGAATATGAATTACTCTTCTTCTTGGAATAATTGTTCCATTGTGGGTTTAGCAGAACAAGGGATTTTGGATGTCAAAGGGTACAGATGGAGATCCAGCATTTGAGAATCCATCCAGGCTTGAATCTAAACGATTTCATCAGTGGTTTATAGATGATGCTGAGCCTGAGTTGTTCCCTAGCAAGAAGCAAGCAGTGCAAACTCCAAACAGCACCGTGACTTCTGGAATTTCCAGTGCAAATGCTCCTTCCTGGGATAACACCCCTGGTTTTCAGTCCCCAAACCAATTTATTCACCGGTTATTTGGGGCTGAAACTGCAAGGTCTGTCAATTTTGCTGAAAGGAATTTATATCCTGCTGGAACTGGTGACTCAAATGCATCTGTTAGCCTGTCTATATCTCATGCTATGGGAGATCCTGAAGCCTGTGTTAACTATGGTGATTTTAGAAAAGTCAAAGTAAATCAGGTTAAGGACTCTGACAGTGGTATGCATGTCCCAAAGGGACATGGTTTCACAATTGAAAGTGACAGTAACAATTCCTCCACTGGTCAGGGCTTCAACAGGGAAAGTGAAAGTAGCTTTATATCAATGGGGCAAGCATTTGATGAGGATAATAATGTCACAGTGATGGGTCATGCCTACAATAAAGAAGATGCACACGTTGGGTCAATGAGCTCCACTTACATCAAAGTTGATGACAGTGCCATTCCAATAAGTGACACATATAGAAAGGAGGACACCAATCTATTATCGTTTGGAGGATTTGACGATGCCCATGATATTATACCTGTCTGTAGGCCAATCAACAATTATGACCACTCTTACGATCAATCTTCAGTTAAAACACGAGAAGCAGTTGATCAAAAAGAGCTGGGTGCCAAGGCAATTGCGAGTAATACTCGGGCAACTAAATCCAAATCTGAACCTGTTTCTAAGAACAGACAAGAGTTGAAAACTATCAGAAAAGAAGCTCCAAACAGCTTTCCTTCGAATGTCAGAAGTTTGATCTCAACTGGTATGCTTGATGGAGTCCCTGTAAAGTATATTTCCTTGTCACGCAAGGTAAATCTCTTTAAAATTTTAGTCCATTTTTTTCTGATAAAAAATCTCTCCGTTTCTTTCTTTTGTATTTTCAATCTAGTGACCTTGTGGCTTGTACTCTGCATGTAACAAGGAGCTTCGTGGCATGATAAAAGGTTCTGGCTATCTTTGTGGGTGCCAATCATGTAATTATTCCAAGGTGAGCGTTTTATTGGCTTTAGTCTTTGTCTGGATGGATTCTTCAAACACTACTGATCCGCTTTATAATTTGGGTGTAAGGTGCTCAATGCATATGAGTTTGAACGCCATGCTGGTTGCAAGACAAAACATCCAAACAATCATATATGCTTCGAAAATGGAAAAACTATCTATCAGATAGTACAAGAATTAAGGAACACTCCTGAAAGCATGTTATTTGACGCAATTCAAACTGTTTTTGGTGCACCTATTAATCAGAAATCCTTTCGCATCTGGAAAGGTAATGGAAATATTTGTTTTGACTTTTTACCTTGCATACAATTAGAATTATTTGTCTCTTATTCATTGTGCGTACAAGCACACTTGTAAAATACAATTATCCATTTATTTAAGGTATTACCAAGTAAAGGAAATCTTGAGACAGCCATCCGCTACTAGATATTTTGCATGAAGTAACTTCCTTCTTGAGTTTTGAACTTGCCATCTCTTGATTGCAAATGCAAGGCATTTAGCTTTGCCTTGGTTGAATACCCTTGGTGGAAGTGCAACCACACTTTTGCTTGTGCAATTTTAGCTGCCCTTGTTTTCTTAGAAAGAAAAGGGGGAGAGTTAAAAATTTAGACCATTTTGCATTTGATAATTTTGCTAGTAGTTGCTTTCTTACTCCCTTGTATTTTTGCCCCTCTTCGCTTTTTCTCAGAATCTTTCAAAGCTGCAACTCGTGAGCTCCAGCGTATCTATGGGAAGGAAGAACTAATGCTGTAAAGCATTATTTTGCTTGCAGCGTGCATAGAAACTAGCTTGACTGGCTAGAGAAGCATGCATGCACTGCAGAGAATGCCGTTCAGAGACAGGTCAAATGATGCTTTCTGTTATATGATGAACAGCTAGTTCATGTAAAACTGTATTTTGATATTGAATCAGTGAGATTGGGTGCCTAAGTACAATGTAAGAAACCAAAGGGAAACTTCTGTGTAAATCACTTGGTGACCATGACAATTGAACTGGCTTTCTTACTGGAAATTTCTGGTAAGAGTTGATCATTCCTATGCCTTGTGCCACGATGCGGGAAACTTCTTCTTCATTGTGCTGTATTATTGTACGTAACATCCTGGAACACTTGGAGGAATTTGGACACGAATGGGGGCACCATACGTTGGACCGATGGGTTAATTCTAATGGTCACGAGTTTAAGATCAGATTTATATGGTATGTTGGGTCGTTTCGAGGGCTGGCAAGTTGTCATATTGTTGAGTGCTTTTGCTGTACATCTGGCTTGTACTAAAAGCAGACAGATTCACATTATATTTTAGCAGTGAACAAGGGGGACGCTGAGCAGCTGGATGCTTCTTTTCCCTACTGCTGTCCAATTTCCGATCAAAATTTCCAATCGTGTGCTGTGCTCTAATTTCTTCACTTCCCAGAAGCTAGCTTTCACAATTTATCATCAGAGGCATGTATTTCCAATCTCACAAAATCCCAGAGCTCGTATGAGTATATTCTCCTCAGTTTTCTATTTTTCAAACAATCGAGGCGTGCTTTACTCCCGGTCACTTTTGTCGAAGTATACGTCCGGAACTAGCTTTTTGAAGACTTCGCCCAGATGAAAGACAGGATAAGGAAACCTTGTTTGGAGCTGCAGATGAACTGGTTTTTCATTTTTGTTTCAAATTAAATTTTGATTAGTATTTTTAGATTATTTTGATGTCTTGGTATTAAAAACAAAATTTAAAAAATAAAAAATATCATTTTTAAATAAAAAAAACATTGAAAACAACTTCAAAAAAAATTCATAAAATACATCTTGAACGCTCATGGTGCTGTCTTCTTCGGTGCAATTCTAGTACACGCTACCGGAAACCATTCGTAATTGTCTTTTTACATCGTAAACAACCTAACAGTAATGCCACTACAAATCTCATGCGATGAAGAAGGGCAATGGAGAAAAAAAAAGGAGGAATAATATTTTCCACAAGCAACCCAACTGGTGACACGAATAATATTCTATAATGATAAACTGCAATTTAACACACTAAAACAAGATTGAAAAGAATGACAAATGAGATAAATTACAAGCCCCCTTTTTTTCCGTTATCAGCACTGGTTCTTGTCCATCTCCTTCGTTTTTTCAACAAAAGTGCAACCCGTAATTCATGCCCCCACTAGGAAATGATTTGCTTTTAAGAACCGCAACAAGCTGATTTCTGGGCAGCTGGACCTGCTCCAGACGCCTGGTCTAGATGAATCTTTGATGTTGCAGGCTGCAATACACAACCCAAGCAAAATGTTCAAACAAACAGTAACAGAGATTGAAAAGTCCCTCGCTCTTGTCAAATCCAAAATAGGAGCTCATGAAATTCAAATACCTCAGCCTTGGTGTCAGTGTCAGAAAGCCTTTGCTTTATATCCCTTGCTATTGAAAAGAAAACTTGCTCCACATTTTGATTCGTCTTTGCACTCTGTAATGCACATATTTTTCAATAAATACCAACACTATTTCAATTGGCTTCAAATTCTGCAAGTGTTCCTTACAGTTTCAAAGAATTTGATCCCGTACTCATCAGCGAGTGCTTGGCCCTTGGATGTTGGTACAGCCTACAAGAAAAATAAGGGTTATCAATCATACAGTGATTTCACATTGATATGAGCATCAACCCCCGAGTGAAGGAAACAGAGAGATGAATTGCTAAAACCATAAATTAAATCACAGAACTGTAGTTTTTTCCTGTTATGAATACCCGAGTGAAAAAAAATTCTATTTGCTAAAAACTGGGATCAATAAACGACCTTGGTAATGCAACTAAGATATAATCATATAAGCAAGACTTCCAAAATGGCAATCAAAAGCAATTTAACAGCTAGTATTAATTGATTGCAGAACTGACTAACATACCCGTTTGCTTTCATCCATGTCAGCCTTGTTCCCTACCAATATCTTGTTAACATTATCAGAAGCATGTTGCTCAATGTTGCGAATCCAATTCCTAATGTCTGAAAATGGTGATAAGCCAGGTTTATAAGAAAACTATCAAGAAAAGAAAGGTGCGGAAATGAGAGGAAATAGTTTAGTAAAAGGCAATGCAACTTCCCAAATACTTGTCACCACATAAAAATAAATGTGGATGAGAAGGTGCCAGTAGTGATGTAGGGAAATCAAACAGCACATTCAGATAAGCAAAATTTCTTCCACTTAAAATCTGCACAGCAATCTTAAGTTTTGATCAATTGAGAACACAGAAACTTACTGTTGAAAGATGATTCATCAGTAACATCATAGACCAGCAAAATACCCATAGCTCCACGATAATAAGCTGACATGGAATGAATTTCCAGGGACATGAATTAGAAGTGAAGCACAAATCAACTTATAACAATTGCACGCTGACATGGAATGAATTTCCAGGGACATGAATTAGAAATGAAGCACAAATCAACTTATAACAATTGCATGACAGACAACACAGATAACAATCCAGAAACACAGGTCTATGAACTACAAAACTCCAAATGCCAGGCATTGACGATTGTGATCTAAGATCTAATGGTCTTGTCCTAGAAATACCCAGAGTAAAAGGTTAGTCTGATGGTACAATTCTAACCATGTAAAGATCTTCAAATACACGATGCAGTGGTCCAAGTGTCATGAACTAGTAGGCATAAAACTTAGGCAATACCAAGCTGCAATTCATGCATCAGAAATCCATGCTTCCCTGATGCCAATGTCAGCCATTCACATCAATACTAATTTGAGAGGATATTCCTCAAGGTGGACTAGAGCCTTTATGCAATCCTGGTAATCAACAAAACAAGCCTTAATCCCAAACTATATAGGATTAATCTTCATCCAGCCACAGCCAACCACAAATTTTCTCTCACGTTGCCCCTGCTTCAAAAAGTGAACGCTCATATTTGGTTGCATAGTAGGGCATTCAAAAGTTTGTTCAGCCACACCCCCAGACCCACCCAAAAAAATGAAAACTGTAAGAATATCTCTCCCCCCATCACAGAAAACACTTCCCCGGAGAGTAATGAAGCTTATCAAACTGGCAGGTTCCGCATGGAAAATCTTCAAGTTGATAACTTATGTCTCATACATGAACCCACCAGTTTGATATTCTTTATGAGCAATATGAAATGTGACAAACCTAAGTAGAGCAGACTTCACAAATATCCTTTCCCTTTCTATCACTGAGAAAACAGTATCTATAAAAGAGAAACATACCAGTTGTGATTGTTCGGAACCGCTCCTGCCCAGCTGTATCCCAAATTTGAAGCTTAATCCTTTTGCCATCAAGCTCAATGGTTCTTATCTTAAAGTCAATACTGCATGATAAAGAATGAGCTTGGGAAGGTCAGAGAAGTTCTTCAAGATAGAAAAACCAGTTAATGCATTTTAAGACCAGAATGCAAGGAATACACACCCAATGGTAGTGATAAAACTAGTTGTGAAGGAACCATCAGAGAAACGCAAAAGAAGGCAACTCTTGCCCACACCTGCAACGGCAAACAACAGGAAAGATTGAAATCTCAAGCACAATATTATGTTGCATAATAAACTTGAACTTTAGCAATTATGCAAAACCAGTGAAGCAGACAACATTTCCCAAAAAAAGAAAGCATAATAACATCAAACACAAGGAGAAAAAAACATGGCATCAAGTAGCCAACATATTTGGATCTATATCCTTTTTTATAAGCTATTAGCAGATATCATATCAATAAATGGAGAGATACAGAGGGGGAAGGGGAGCTAGACAAAGAGCTAAACTACCGACAATCTAATTAGGTAGCAAGCACGTTCTCTCCCTCCTCCTACATAGTACCGAATCCTGATAGACACAAGATCCCAACAAGAACAACCATCAGCTATGCAATTCATGTCAGATTGCATGTTGCTGTCTCACCGCTATCAGATGTTCCAATTTTACATGAAAAACTAAAACATTTCCTATACTATAAATCAAGTGGGAGCATACATTAGTAGATATGTTACCTGAATTGAAATCATGGGATCCTTAAAAAAACAAAAAACAAAAGATGAAAAACAGTAAACAACAACATAAAAGATCCATACCGCTATCGCCGATCAAGAGAAGCTTAATGAGATAGTCATAATCGGCTCGGGCTCTAGCAGGGGGAGCAGCCATCGAACGGAGAAGTCCAAAAAAGAAATAATAATATATAAAACCTCCCTGCACAACGAAGACAATAAAAAAAGAGAGAGAGAAGCAGCAACTACAAAATCAATAACCAAAACGAGAAGGACAAAAGAGTAGATCTGTGCGTTTGAAAGAAAGAAAGAAAAAACAGAGAGAAGGAGGAAGAGGAACCTTTGAGATCAGGATTCTTCGAAAATATGGAGAGAGAGAGAGAGAATGGGGGAGAGAGGCGGGCAGGTCTCCGAGAGGTCAGATGTAGGAGGCAATGGGGATTTCTACACGCATAGCTTTTTGCGACAAGGAGAGAGAGGGGTTTTTAATTTTTTTTAGCGAATATTTGGAGGGACAACTTTTGTTTTCGTTTTCTAGTTTTTAAAAACTATTTTTAATTTAAAAAATATTAAATTAATATGTTATTTTAGTATATTTTATAATTTTGAATAAATTATATTAATATATTTTATATATTTAACAAAACACAAATCTCCAAGAGATTCTTTTTTTAGAGTATAATAGATTGATATGTTTTTATATTTTTGAATTGTTTTGATATATTGAAATTAAAAATAATTTTTAAAAAAATAATAAAATATTATTTTAATATATTAAATAAAAAATATTATAAGAAACAGCGTTACTGTACTCTCTGTCACCCCGTAGTATAATTGGTTCTGGGCCTTAGCCAGTCATCAATTGATAAGAGCACATTTGGGGCGTCCATAACTTGCATTAAAATAAAACAGAGGGACAGAGAATCTAATTTTTCAGATAAATTGGACGGTGCGGAGTGCAATTGGACCCATGTTATGCGCGATGAATCGATGCAACTCATGTGGGTTCCTTATTTTATTTTTTATTATTAATGATGATATCTTGATTAATTTACATATATCTCAGTTAATTTTATAAAATTTAAAATTAATAATAATATAAATTTTAAATAATTCTAAGAGAGCTCAAACTCGTAGCCATTAAAACGTAAACTTAAAACCTGATCAATTGAGCTACCCCTCATTATTAATGAATCTCTTATTTTAATTTTTATTTGTTGTGGTAGTTTTTTTTGGAGCTTGTTTATTTTTATATTTTAGAAATTTTTTAAAAAAATCTAAAATTTTTTATTTTTTTATTTTAAATTAAAATTTTTTATTTTTTTATTTTAAATTAAAATTTTTATATTTTCAGATATTTTGATATATTGATATTAAAAATATTTTTAAAAAAATATAAAAATTATTATTTTAATATATTTTTAAATAAAAAATATTTTAAAAAACCACTAATAAGAAATCAAATATATAAGGCTTTGACCTGAGATGGCTGTGCTTTGTAGGCTGACCAGTAAATTCCAAGAATCAGAACATGACATTCCGGTCAGTGAGACCTCCTCATTTTCGCTTGCTTTTTAAGACAAACTAGTAATTAACAACCTGTCCCTGCTTTGCATTACAAGGTTGTCTTGTTTTGTTTACTCCGTGGTGGAATCTGAAACTTCCATTTGAAGTTTTTTTTTTCTCCTTCTTCTTCTTCTGCCGTCAAATGATTGGTTTGATTAAACGGCAAGAAAAGGATGTGTTTAGCATTGGGTTTTATGGTAGTGTATTGCCATTAACCTTTTTAATGACATTATATATCTGCGTTTTATTAATATATAGTTAGTTAGGAGAGCGCAATATAGATATGGCGAAGAGTGAAAAAACTGCAATGTTTCTTTCGGTTTTTTTATTTATATATAAACATCACTTCCTCCATCTCGGTTTTATTGACCCTTTTGACCTATCAAATGGCTGGTTGGAAGGGGTCGCGACCATGTTCGTGCCAACGTTCTGCAATTTTCCTTTCCAAGTGGAAACTTATTTTTTACATGCAAAAAATGGTATCGATAGATTTCAAGAGCACGACTAATAATATTTTTTATTTTTATTTAGATATTTTTATATTTTTTTAAATAATAAAATTAATCTCATTTGAAGTTTGTAATTACCTTTCCTAACAAGTATACTTCTTCTTGAAAATTGAAATTATGTTCTTACCTTTACTAGAATCTAGCGGTTTCTTACCGACTAGTATGTTATTGAATCAACTTGAATAATTCAATATAATTATATTAAAGATTTGTTTTTTTAAAAAAAAAATTTAAAATAATATCATTTTAATTTTTTAAAATTATGTTTTCAAAACTATATATATAATGAAAGGCCATGCAGTCCAAATTAAAATGAGACGGCACAGTGTGACGGAAAACTGCCGGAAGTGTGAATTACACAAATTTCCACTTCAGGAACATCCCATGCTTCTCCTCCACATTATTAATCGTAAAAATAACTAAAGTCGAACAAAAAAGATGGGGCAGCAAGTTAATGCTTCAAGCTCATGCTTACAAGTTCCCCCACATACTTTTCTTTTCCCTTCAAAACTCAGCAATCTCTCCTTCACTCATTCTCCTTGAGAAAACATTCGTGTCCTCCATTAAAATGTCAACTGCAAGACATATATCCGATGATGATGGCAAACATTAGCGAGATC
>Ga0325411_1001084_pt1 | contig 29907 bp, 23 predicted proteins | sample PopdelMetagenome_13_FD_206181 | JGI IMG/M metagenome (GOLD analysis project Ga0325411, IMG submission 206181) | Populus deltoides microbial communities from Bellville, Georgia, United States - Xylem-PdIQD-R4 | ecosystem: Host-associated > Plants > Phyllosphere > Stem > Wood/Secondary xylem...
CTGATGACGACCAGTAAATCCGGGTTTCCTAGTAACCCTCAATCCAATACTAGGTGGCGACTCTCAAAGAACCAATCAAGCAAACATAAGAAAAATCGCCGAATCGCCGCGCAGGGGACGTGCGACATTAGTAAAGAAATGTTTGAGATTTCATGACATTATAATCTGAGGTTGTTACATATCTTCTTATTGACATAAATGATCTTTTGCTTACTGGAAGCAATTCAGTCTTGCTTCACCTATTGACACAGTTGTTGAGCTCAAAATTCAAGCTTCAAGATTTATAGCTACCCATTATTTTTTAGGAATTAAGGTTCACCCTACTAGTATGAGTATCATGCTATGACAAGATAAGTATATTCTTGACATACTCTCCACTGTAGGTATATCTTCCTGCAAACCAGTAGATACTCCTATTTCTACCTCAAAGGTTGTTATGTTGTTTGATGGCATGTTTTCTAATCCAACAAGATTTTATCAAATTATTAGTGCTCTTCAATATCTCACATTTATAAGACCATATATTTATTTTGCTGTGAACAAGGTATGTAACTTCATGCATGCTTCTACAAATGCACATTAGGTTGTCGTTAAACACATTATGCATTATCTAAAGGGTATGATTTTTTTTGGCTTACATATCACCCAGTGTTTTTCCTTTTCTCTTCATGGTTTTACAAATGTTGTTTGGGCTGATAGTGTTGATGATCATAAATCTACAAGTGGTTATCTTGTCTACTTTAGTGGTACACTGATTTCTTAGAAATTAGGCAAACAACGCATAATTTCTCAATCTTTTAATAAGATTCAGTATAAAACTTTAGCTGACAAGACTTCTAAAGTCATATGGCTTCAGTATTTATTGACAGATCTGCATATTAATCCTTCTTTTATGCCTACGATTTAGTGTGATAATTTGGGTGCCACTTATTTGTCCACAAATCTTATATTTCACGTATGCACTAAACATGTGGAGGTTGATTATCATTTCATACGCGATAGAATTGCCAAGAAAGACATTCAGATTCATTTTATTTCTTCTAAGGATCATCTTACAGATGTTCTTACCAAGCCACTTCACACTGCTTCTTTTACTTATTTTCAGCTCAAGCTTCGGGTTGAACCTTCATCCTTAGTTTAAGGGGTTGTATTATAAGAAGTATTAATTTATAGGGTATATATTATAGTAATTCTACTTACCAAGTGTATAAGTTAATCTTGTGTTGTAATCTCTACATTAACTATTGTACACTGGCTTACATATATAAATAGGAAAAGAATTGCTAACTAATTAGTTAAAACTCCTATTATTCTCAACTATACTTGTGCCATAAAGCTATTGGCAAACTAACATTAAAAATAAAACACGAATGAATGTTGTATATAAACACGAACTACAAAAAATAAAACTTATTTATTTGACCATTTTAGAATACCATTTGAACCTCTAACCAAATCTATGCTTGTATATATAAAGTTATCATTAACTAATTTTAACCATAGTGCAAGTCGATAAAGGATTATGTCATAGATAGATTCTCAATTCATTAACTCATTATGAAACATTGAATTGTTCCTAGCCAACCAAACTCCCTATAGAATACCATTAGCCAACATAGTAATAGCCTTATTATAAAACTTTCCTTTAATAAGGAAGGCCGTTGAACCATAAAATCTGCTAAATTATTTGGCATGCATCAACTTAAGTCTAATCATTTCAGAAATCGACTCCATAATTTCCATACATTATAACAACTAAGGAAAATATACTCCACGGATATTGTTTGCTATGCATAAAATGGACATAAAACTTCCTCTAAATCCAATAAATATCTATAAACAAGAAACTCCTTAGTGCATACTCCTCTATGAAGTAATAACCAAATAAAAACATCAAATTTTAGGAGGTATTGTATCTTTCCATAAAAGATTAGTTGGAAATGAAATGGCATCCAGGTATTTAATTTTGTCAATCAAAATAGTACAAGACTTGACTGAATAAATACAATTTCTTTCTTGTTTCCAACATTTTGAATTAGCTTTGTCCTCCAACAAAGATATACCTTGTAACAAGTTAAGCAATTGATACATCCGAGCAAGCTCCAAATCATGTAAGTTCTATTAGAGAATAATATAAATCATATCTTAGTACCTCACCCAACAACTTAAGCTTTTGAGTTGAAATGGTTCTTTGACATGGTATCAGAGCTTTGATGACTAAGCGGTCACGAGTTCGAATCTCACCATCCCCATTTATTTGATAAAAATTAACCACATGATAATGTGGGTCTGTGCAAGTTTCAAGCCCAAATGGCGCTTTCACTTGAGGGGGTGTGTTAGAGAATAATATAAATCATATCCTGAGACCTAATCTAACAGCTTAAGCTATTGGGTTGTGATAATTTTTTGATAAATTCCTTTTCCAAACTAGCTTTTAGTGCCAAGAGCCATTACTTTAGTATCCCATATCTACAATATGAGCTTATGGTGGTGTTGAGAGGGTGAATAACCAAGGAAATTAAGTCTTCAAAACCATTTTCAAGTTAACAATCTATATAAAAAAAATCACCATTTTCTCATTCCCAATATGATATACCTAACATGATAGTAGAAATTATTCTTCAAGGTTGTCGTGACTTGATCCTCATTATGGATGATTGAATAAATACCATTCCATGTATCTGAGAGGGATTGATTAAAGATTAGTGGTCCATTCTCGGATGATACTTTTAAGAAATAATATACCGCCTCCCTCTTTTATTTTGATCACCTAATCTCCATAACCATTTGAAAAGCAAAGTTTTATTTTTACCTTACAAAGATCCAACTCCTAAACCACCCCTTCTCTTCTCTTTCACCTCTATATTCTAATTCCAAGACACCTTGTTTATCTTATTTTTATCAGAAACATTAGACCATAAAAACCTTTTCTGAGTAAAATTTATAGCTCTCACCACCACATTTCTATATGGGTCATTTAAAGAGGTAGTGTAAATGGAGCAACCCATGGGTTCTGTCGACCCTACTTTGCCTACTCATTTTTATCACCTTTATAAATCTTTTTATGGCTTGAAACAAGCCTCATGGGTTTGATACACACGATGAAATGACTTCCTTCTTTCTATTGGTTTCCAGGCTTTCAAGGTTGATACCTCCTTATTTATTTTACTTACGGGTTGTGATATTTGTTATCTTCTTGTCTATGTTAATGACATTTTACTCACTAAAGGTAACTCTGCTTTGATTCAATGTCTTATTACTTTGTTGAGCTTAGAGTTTATACCTGCTTTGAGAATTGAAGTAACTCATACCAGTATGGATCTCATGCTTGGTCGACACAAATATGTTCTTGATATCCTTTTCTGAACTAGTATGTCATCGTGCAAACCTGTTAATACTTTGGCTTCTGGTTCTAAAATCATATTATAGTCTGGTGAGTTATTTCGGATCCCACTCATTTTTGACAAATTATTAGTGCTCTTCAATATCTCACCTTTACTAGGTCGGATATATATTATGATGTGAACAAGGTCTGTTAATTTATGCATACTCCTACAAAGGGTCATTAGGTTGTTGTAAAACGCATATATGATATCTAAAAGGTACCACTTTTTTCAGCTTGCATCTTACTCGTTATTCTTTGTTATCACTTCATGGTTTTACTAGTGTGGATTGGGCTAGTAGTATTGATGATCATAAGTCTACCCGGATTGCCTTGTATTTTTTGGCACCACTCTCGTTCATAAAAATCTAGCAAGCAACGAACTGTTGCTCACTCTTCCACTAAAGTTAAGTATAAAGCTTTAGCTGATTGTACGCTGAAGTTTTATGACTTTGCTATCTTATATTGAACTTATGTTTCTCTCCAATTCTATCACTATAACGATACTGACAGGAAGGGCTGGCTCGAACTGTTTTTCAAAAGGGCTCAAACAGCGAGGGGCATAGATTGACAGGGTACTAATCTAATAAGGGCTGGAATAAAAACCTTATCCTTCATTCCCTACATGTCTTCATTATCAGTTACCACAAATTGTTTCATAATAAAGTAAGTATCCCTCATTGCACTTTGTACTGCTTCTTTCAGCAAACCAACTATAGCATAGGGTGAAACCACTATAAGCTCACTAGACTCCCTCGTAAATAAGCTCACTAGACTCCCTCGTCAAATTATATTTTAGCTCTTGAACTTGGCATCAATCAGCAAATGAATCTCAAAAACTGAACATCTTCACAATCATATTAATTAAGGTAAAGAAGGTAAAGGTCCAAAGCATTCTTCACTAAGTCTATTGATCAATGTCCAGGTATTATTAAGCCTTTATCCGTTTGGAGGGATGAATTTCAAATTTTTAAGGCTTTGTTTTTCTTCGGCAAGCAACTAGGGAAGCATTTATTCCCAAGCGATGGTACTATTTGGTGCGACAACTGGGGTGTTACTTATTTGTCTACTATTTTTATTTTTATGCTCGTATAAAGCATGTTGAGGTTGAATATTACTTTGTTCATGATAAAGTGGACAACAAGGAGATTCAGTTTTGCTTCATATCCTCAAAGGACCAATTAGTTAATGTTCTTACTAAGTCGCTGCCTCATTCTATCTTTGCTCATCTACGGTCCAAGTTTTATATGAATACCCTACTTTTAGCTTGAGGGGGTGTATTATAAAATAAGCAATATTATAAGAAATATTGTACTTGTCTTACCTTGTATAAAGTTATTATGTGTAGTATGGTCTACCTTGTATTTTGTATGTTGCTTTATTCATATATATAAAAAGGATGGTCGACACATTAGATTAAATCTCATATTCTACATAGAACTCTATTCTATATTTATTATGGAATATGATATATTATAGGAAATATTGTACTTACCTTACTTCGTATAGAGTTATTCCATGTAGTATAGTCTACCTTGTATTTTGTATGTTGTCTTATTCATATATATATAGAGGATGACTGCCTTATTATGTTAAGCTACATAAAACTCTATTGTATTATCGTTTTTAATTTGGTATCAGAGATTTGATGACTAAACAGTCAGAAGTTTGAATCATACCATCATCACAAGGTAGTGTGAGCCTATGCAAGTTTCAAGTCCAAAGAGCTTTCACTTGAAGGGATATATTAGAGAATAATATAAATCATATCTTGAAATTTTATCTAACAGCTTAAACTATTGGGTTGAAATAATTTTTTGACTCTAAATAATATTCACGCTAACAATCAAAGAAATAAAAATCAGCTATTGCTAATTAAAAAAAATCGAATTCTAATTGAATTCTATGATTCACATTCAAGGTTGGGAAGAATTGCATTGCATGTGTTGTAAAATAAATTACATGGTACAGGTCTATGATACCATGTGCATGGCAGAAAACTTTAATTACAATGTAAGCAATTAAGTAGTGTTATTTCTTCCAAATTTATTTGCATCAAATTAATTTTCTAGAAACAAATTGTCAAATAATTTTGAAATAGTAGCTTTAGTTTCCAACTGTTGACTTAGCCTCACGAAGATGCTTCTCCCTTGAGAGTAATTTAGCCATCCTGCACAAATCCAATAATACATAAATAAATAAGCAAGACGAAAGTTAGAGATGCTTATAACAATTAATATATATGAACAAGATGAGTAGAGATATATTTACTTTACGAGAGCCTCTTCATTAGTCATCTTAAAATTAATAGGTTCAAAGACTCCGGTGTCTAAATTCACCCTTGATACTGGTTTCTTCAACAATTCTTCGCCCACTTTCACAAGATTCTTTAAATTCTCTTTTGTGGCAATGTCCACAGATGAAAGTGTCCCGGTCAATGTATCATCCTGCATATATATATTAATGTTAGATCATGTCGTCGTCTTCTTCTTTTTTGCGGTTTGTTTTGGGAGATTTTGTGATAGGAGAGGAGGGGAAGATGAGGAAGGGGAAGGTGGGGGACGGGAAAAAAATTACCCTTCCTAGTTTGGATAAATAAATAGGGAGATGGAGCAAAAATCAATTTTCTTTGTTTGAATATAAAAATGAATGAAAGATAATATATATTAAATATAATTAATATCCTTTCAGTTGGAGGTAAGGGAACAAGCAACAAATAAAATTGAAAGGCTTTATATGTTAAAAGGATAGAGTTTAGTTTTTAAAAAAGAAATAAGGTTAATATAAAAAAATTAATCTATTTTATTTATAATTTAACGATCAAATTATAATTATTTATACCTATTCATTAAGAGAGATAGACACGTGAATAAGAGAAAAAAATCACATATGATCCCACAAAAATTAAAAAGAATATTTTTATCTATTCAAAAATTATTTTTTATTCCCTCTCTCTTGTTTCTCTTGTTCTTATATTTACCTATATACTATTACGTAAGTATTAATTGTTATATTTTGAAAGGGTAAAATTTTGGAGGGGTATTCCCCTTCCCCTCCATAAAACCTTTTTCCACACAAGGTTAAGATATCATTGATATCCATTCACCATACCTCCCTTCTCCTCCCCTGCATTCGCTTCTTCCCAAACAAACTGTTAGTGTAATTAGGTTGTATAGAAAAACAAGTGGGCATGATATAAACCTGAATTCGAAGATAATTTTCTTCCGATTTAAGGGCTTGAAAAACAGTGCAAAGGTGAAAGTCAACCATGTCCCCACTAGCTTGTGTAGAAACATCCACTAATGGAGTACAATGGCCACTAGTCAACCATCCCAAGATACCCCACTTAGCTGCTTCATCTGCATCATACTTTCCTTCTGATTTTGCTGTACCAGTTCCCAAAGACAGGACTAGAAATCGGTCATATTCCATTGGTTTTATGGGGAAGAAGTCAGGATTATCTCGATTGATTTCTTTTGAAACTTCACTTACGGCAACTAAAGTCTGATCAAAATCCAAAAAATAAACAAATGATAATGAAGATTCTTTAGTTATACGTACAAGTTCAAGAGGCTGAATATCGACAAAATTATTCATGAACATACTGGATTATTTGCAGCCACACCACCATCAATAAGATTGAATTCTCTAACATTGCCTGATGGATCTTTGGTTTGGAAATAATGAGCAGGGAGATAGGTTGGGGCAGCTGAAGTTCCAATGCATATATCAGATAAAAGGGCATCCGTGGATGGGTTGTTCTTCACCTGATCCATGCATAAAGACATTGTAAGGCAAATATTTCAAAACGTCGAAAGAAATTTTTAATTAGAGATGTGTGTGTGTTCACCCGATAGCTAGAAAAGATTGTTGGCTGGAGGTTCTTGATATCAAAAGTAGGGATCACAATATTTGTCAAGGTCTGGTGCAACCGTGTGTCTCCCAACTTTTCCTTGACAATGCTATGTAAAACTTTCCCATCATATTTTGGTCCTTTCAAAGTCTTGATCAGATTTTCAGCTGAGGCAAATGGAGATCTATTGCCAAAGAATACTTAAATTAGTAATTGACAATTTGAATCAAATGGAGATAGATTGCCAAAGAGCTCTTAAGTAGTATCTTGAAAGTTTGAAGGAGAAACAAGTTTAATGCAACGATTCATTGCCGGGATTATTACCCGTCTTGAGGAAAGATTTTAGGGCTGTTCTCAAGGTAGAAGTCATTAATGTCTTTGGCAGCAAACAAAGGGCGGTTTTGCTTGTTTGGGGTAGCTAGCATAGCAGTCACGAGTCCACCAGTGCTTGCCCCTGAAATCACATCAAAGTAGTCTGCAAGTCTTGCACCTGCGCCATCCAGTTTCTAAAAATTAATAGCAAAACAACTGCTTAGTGATATCTATATACACACATCAATAAGCCAAAACTAGTTAGTATTTAATTTAGTTCATGCAGTAAACTTAATTTCTTATTCTGTTGTATGATTTATATATACATGTGATCATGAGCCCGGTTTCTTATGATCTACGTACCTGAAGCTCAGACTCCAAAAAGGAAAGGATGGTTCCTGAAATAATGCCTCTTATTCCACCTCCATCAATGCTAAGAATAGTGATTTGGCTTCCATAAGTTGGAGGTTGAATGAGTGATCTTGGAGTTTCCATATGAGCAATATTGAGAAAGAAATGCTGAAAATATAATAAGAAAATTAAGAGACCTAGAAATCGAAGAGTTATTAGAGAAGTAATTTATATAGCTTAAACTTTCTAAGAGTTTGGGAGGTCGATAGGCTAGTACTGAAATCTAGTTAAGTGTTGAAACATGGAGTCTCCAAAGGGGATGTGGAGGTATTTATAGACTTCAAGTCCTTATGAAATTCGGGATTTTCTACATAGTCCAAAAATTCTACAAACCCAATTTGATGTTTTTAGATGCAAGTAATCAATTAGAAAGAATCAAGTCATGTTAATATCAAATCATGAATTAAGGCCGAAGGCAGCTACGAATTCAAAATAGGCTACATAAAATTTTGCTACATGGAAGTTTCTCCATAGCTAAGGATAATAGGCTTGTGATAAAAGCATCTTTGAAGAAAAGTAAGAAAAACATAAACTTCGATAGCTGTAATTGTTAAGATATATATATATATATATATATATATATATATATATATATATATATATATATAACAGTGTACTTTACTTTTTTGTTTATTAGGAGGACTACAAGATCTTGAAACCCTAATTTATTAAATGAAATTATTCGTTACTTGACTTCTATACTATGCCTAATTGTGTGATATAATAGTGTACTATAGTTATCATTTGTTGGTAAAATAAAAATTTATAAATGATTAAGAAAGAGAACAATAATTCAATTTTTTGAAAAAATAGAATAAGAAAATGAACTTTCTGTTCAAATATAATATTTCTTTATTAAAAAAAAAAACTAGCAAACTTGTTTTCAATTTTTAAGTTAATAAGTATAACTTTTTCATAATAATCTTTTTTTGGAATGAAGTAAAATTAATATTTTATAATTTCTACAAATAGAAATATGAAGATGGTTATTGAAAATTAATGTTTTAATTTTTTTATGAAAAAATAATTATGATACTGGAAATAATTTTTTTTTATGTTTTTGACTAATAAATATGTTTTCCGATTTATTATTCAAAGTAAAAAAAAAAATAGAAAAGAAAGGAAAACTAGAAATAACAAAAAAGAAAAAAAGAAATTATTTTGGGGGGGGGGGGGGGGGCACCCTATGCTTTGGTAAATTTTTAATTAAATATTTTAAAGTTGTACATAATAATTGTGGATTTGTTCCATACGAAGTTCTTTGCATTAAAAAAATTAATTTGCATGGTTGAAACACTCGATAATTAATGTCAAAAAATCGTTCCCTCTAGCTTAGGACATCAAAGCCGTCTAGATCAAATCGAACACTTCTTAGATGGCAATGATCTACGCAAAGCACTTGCAAGCAGCATAATTGCAATGTTTATCTCTTTTTTCAGTCAGCATTTTAATTTTTGTCAAATAGTTTTGCAGCATAGTACAGTTTTTCCTACGTGTTGTCCACATCTTGTGTTTCTTGTAATTAAGTTCATGCCTGTTCTAAGTTAGACTAGCTGTTCTTGATGCTAATGCTAACTCATCATAGAACAGAGACTTAATTAAATAAGTTAAAGTAGAGACTTCTGCAAGGAATAGCATTTGCTAATTAAGAACATTCAAGACTTTTTAATTTGGAAATCAAGCAGGAAAGTATTTGATTTCAATGTCTTTATTAGTTTATATCATCAGGCAAAACTTAATTATTGTGCACAATCATTGACCAATTAATCCCTCTTCTTAATTCATTAATTAGTTCAATTCCTTTTATGTTAAATTCGAGTTCCATTTGAAAGATTCAAATCCTATGATCACTAGATCGATCTTTCTCGTCAGATTTAGATGTGGGATTGGTGTTAAAATGCCTCCCTCTCCTTTGATCTTTATATTTTGCAGCCTTGAATGGGAAAAATCCATTAATGTCGTCATCCTTCTTTCAAAATTCTCTGAGGCATTACATTATTCATTCCAGACACCTATAATTGCTTAAACTAGTAGCAGACTCAACTTGAACCTAATTAGTTGATGAGAAAATCACGAAGAAGATTGCATTAAAAATTGTAGTTAACAAAATTAAATATGAACAGGTAACTTGTAAGGTATCCTTATTTTTTTTAATATATGTGGTTTTCATTTCTTTAGATTGAAAAAAGAGTTCCTCAGTTTTTTTCTCTTTGTTTACTAAATCAAGCTAGGTTTGTGTTTTAATTTATAAACACACTAAAAATATCATATCATAACTCATAGAGTTGAGAATAATAGAATGTGTTAGGTTGTGTCTTAGCCAACCTTCCTATTTATATATATGCGGTAAAATACAGCAGTAACTGTAGAGATTACAACATTAGAATAATCCTATATTAATTTCCTATTTTGATATATACATGCTATACATTCTATAATATGCTCCCTCAAGCTGAGGGTGGGGGATTAACCCAAAGCTTGAACCGAAAAATAGTAAAGGATGCAACAAGAAGCGGTTTAGTGAAGACATCGGCAAATTGATCTCGAGAGGGAACAAAATGAATCTGAATCTCTTTCTTGGCAGCGCGGTCACGGACAAAGTGATAATTCACTTCAACATGCTTGGTACGAGCATGGAAGATAGGATTTGCTGAGAGATAGGTAGCACCAAGATTATCACACCAAATGGTAGGAGTAGAGACTGAGGGAACATGCAAATCTGTTAACAAGTACTGAAGCCAAATGACTTCAGCGGTACCATCAGCAAGGGCTTTATACTCAGCCTCAGTAGAGGAGCGAGCAACCGTGCGTTGCTTGCCGGATTTCCAAGAAATCAGCGTTTAACAAAAAAAAAGACAAGATAGCCACTTGTAGACTTGCGATCATCAATACTACCAGCCCAATCTGCATCTGTAAAGCCATGTAAAGCAAAAGAGGAGCCTTGAATGATATGAAAACCATAAGATGTCGTACCTTTAAGATAACGTAGAATACGCTTAACAGCGGCCTAATGAGAATCTGTAGGAGCATGCATAAACTGACAGACTCTGTTAACAACAAAACATATATCTGGACGGGTGAAGGTAAGATATTGGAGAGCACCCATGATTTGACGAAATCATGTAGGATCAGAGAATGAGTGATCCGGTAATAAAGTGACTTTCGAAGGGGAGACTGGAGTATCAACGGGTTTGCAGGAAGTCATACCAGCTCGGGTGAGGATGTTAAGAATATATTTATGTTGACGCAGCATTAAACCCATACCGGTAGACTGAACTTCAATACCCAGAAAGTAGTGAACAACACCTAAGTCACGAAGCTTGAACTCAGAGCTGAGTAACTGTATAAGGTGATGAAGCATAGCAGAGTTGCTACCCGTAAGCAGAATGTCATCAACATACACCAGGAGATAAAAGATATTAGTACCATCAGATAAGATAAACAAGGAGGTGTCAACCTTGGAAGCTCGGAAACCGATGGAGAGCAAAAAATCACTTAGATGAGTGTATCATGCTCTCGGTGCCTATTTCAAACCATATAATGATTTGTACAATCTGCACACATGAGATAGAAGAGAAGAGTCAACAAAACCTATAGGTTGTTTCATGTAGACCTCTTCAGTAAGAACACCATTGAGGAAAGCATTATGAATATCAAGCTGATGAATCTTCCAATTATGCGAAACCGCGATAGAGAAAACCAATCGGACAGTGGCCTACTTAATAACTGGACTGAAGGTTTCAAAATAATCAATACCTTCCTGTTGGGTAAAACCTCTAGCAACAAGGCGCGCTTTATAGTGCTTAATACTACCATCAACATGACGATTGATCCGATATACCCATCTACTACCAACAACGTTCATCGAAGGATGAAATGGAACCAAAGACCAAGTGCGATTTGAGCGCAAAGCTGCGATCTCATCACACATAGCATTATGCCAAACTGCATACCGGTCAGCATCAGAGAATGCAAAAGTCTCAGAAGAGGGAGAATGCAGTACCCATATGGAGGTAGAGGTGGCGGCAGTGGAAGCTACCAGATTTGCTATCTTCGGCTACCGTGGTCTGAGAGTCATAGGATGTCTACTGCGTGCTGGTGGAGACGCAGGGGAAGATGGTGGCAGTGAGGAGACCTGTGGCAGCTGATAAGAAGATAAATCAACCATAAGTTGCAGACCAATGGGAAGGGATGATGAAGAAGCAGCCTCAAGCCAAGACTGTTAGCAGAGGAGGGGTTGTAGACAGAGACCAAATCTATAGGAATGTTGGCCAGGGAGGGAGAAGCAGAGGAGGGACTAGAGAGTGCTCCAATACCATGAGGAGATGAGACTAATTGACGAACTGAACCTGAATCATAAGGGTTAGATAAACAAGCATGGGATGATGGCCAAGGGATGGGTGGAGGTTGTGGTCAAGTGGTTGTTTGGAGTGGCAGAGCTGAGTGTTGTGGGCTGTTTGAGTGGCTAGTGGAAGTGGGTGGTGGTGGGTGGTTTAGCAAATTTAGGAGGGTGACAGTAGCGGGTTGGGTGGGGGTTGTGGTGGAGATCTTTACAATCTGTTCAAAATTATCAAATGGAAACACATGTTCATGGAAGTGGACATGACAGGAAATATAAATACGTTGAGATGATATGTCGAAACATCGATAACCAAGATGCGAGGAACTATATCCAAAGAACACACATGGAGAGGAACGAAAATCCAATTTATGATTATTATATGGACGTAGAAAAGGAAAACAGAGACACCCAAAAGTACGTAAAAAATGATAATCAGGAGACTGTTGAAATAAACAATCAAACGGAGAGCGATGGGCAAGAACAGGAGTAGGCATGCGATTTATAAGATAAACAAAGGTTTTAAAAGAATAATTCCAAAATCGAAAAGGTGTTTTGCATTGCCCTAAAAGAGTAAGACCTATTTCCACAATATGCCTATGATGACGCTCTACTGTGTCATTTTTTTCATAAATGTGGGGACAAATTATACAATGATGAATACCAACGGTCTAAAAAAATATGGATAATTTACGGTATTCACCGCCCCAATCAGTTTGAACAAATTTTATTTTTAATGAAAATTGATATAGATATGGTTCTGAAGCAGTCAAAGTGGCAAGATCAGGTGTGATGTGTTGATTGGCACCGGTATCCAAAAACCAATCAATAGAACCGGTTGAGGAGAGATTGCATTGCACCAGATTGGCAGTAGGTTGTTGGCCATAACCTCGTTGCTGGAATTGAGGACAGTGGGGAGATGTATGGCTGAAATTTTGACACAGTTGGCAACGTGGATTCTGCTCTCTATTGCGCTGCCAAGAGCCCTGCCATGAGCCATGCCGACTGTCACCAAAGAAGGAGTTTTGAAAGCTGCGGTGATCAGGTCTGGAGCCAGCAAACCAGTTGCCTCTGCTGTTGGATTGGTTGGGACGCCAACCACCATTGAAACAGCCCCTGCTGCGGCCAAAATTGCCAAAGGTCTGGCACTGCGTAACAAAGGCAGATGATGGAGTGCTGGGTGTGGGAAGCAGAGGAGCATGTATGGCAGCTGACGATTTGTGAACAAATTAATGCATGAGGAGATGACTGTGAAGATCTGCATATGATAAAGGTTCGGCCTTGGAAGACTTGTAACTAAGTCTTTAAACTCTCCCTGAAGACCACGAAACACATATAAATTGAAACTAGCCGACCAGCAGTGGCCAATTCATTAAATAAGGCCTTAGCTTTTTGTATAAATTGAGTTACTGATTCATCACAGTGTCGAAGATCTTGAAGAGAGCCGTGAAGTTGCATAATACGAGAGTTGGAGATGGAAGCAAGAGCACGCTCATGAGCGCGCCAAGCTGAATAAGAGCTTTGATAGCCAACAACAAGATGCAAAACTTCCATAGATAGGTGTTTGTTAATTTGAGGGAGATGACTTGATGAGTGTGAGGGAGGGAGATAATGCTTGCAGTAGCAGAGATAACAACTGCATCAGACATGGGCTGTAAGAGGAGGTGTTCACCTGCCATGGCAGAGGAGAAACCAGGCGGTGAGGCAGCAGAAGAGGCACTGCAGAAGAAGAAAGCTGGACTGCTGATGCTGCAGAAAAAGAAGATGTATGTGGCGGCTGTTCCATTGAAGAAAGGAGGCTCTAATACTAAGTTGAAAATAATAGAATGTGTTAGGTTGTGCCTTAGCCAACCTTCCTATTTATATATATGGGGCAGAATACTGCAGTAACTGTAGGGATTACAACATTGAAATAATCCTATATTAATTTCCTATTCTGATATATACATACTATACATTCTATAATACATAGGCACTACTCGGTCTCAAAACATATCTACACTAGAAATTTCAAACCATGCCTTCAAATAAAATTCAAAACTCATTCTACCAACGGATCTATGAACCAAATATCTAAAATTTCCATAAAAAATCAACAAAATCTAAAAAAAATTTATTATTATTCCAACTTGAAAATTCTAAATAAATGTGTATTTCTATCTTGAAATAAATGCAGTATTCATCAAGTAGAATGTGTCATAACACTTTCAAAGAATTGACAAATACAAATAGAAATGCTAAAGGAAACGATTTTGTTAGTAAATTGCAGTAAACTTTATCGACGTAATATTGTCTCGTTATGTCCCTTGATATAAACCGATAAAAAAAAATTATTTGTGTATCCTAAGGGAATTACAGTCGGAAAAAAAAAGGAATGAAAAAAATGATGTGTCATGTTATAGATGGTATTATCGATCAAATAAACTCGTCACTAATATATGTCGGTAATATTTAAATTATGATTTAGCGAGCAACCCCCTTCCCTTCCATTTCTTCTTCTTCCTTTATTTTTCTCTATAAATAAAAGCAACCCCTCTTTTTATCACAAATCAAACTCTCATCACCAGAAATTTGGTCACTCCAACACTCAATTTAATGAGTGTGTTTCATATTTTATTAATTTTATTGTTAAGTTGAAAGTCTAAGTAAATATGGAGGAGTTTGAATTTTTGTAAAAAAAAATGATAATGATTTAAAGATACTATTAAAATATATTGAATAAGTTTGAGTTAAAATCAATATTAGCTAATTTATTTAGTTCATATAATTAATAATACATGTTATCATTAATATTCTATATAGGTTTGATATAAGTAATGGATGATTATTCTTGTATGTATCAAGTTTTACCTGAAGGGTTGCACACGATGAATTATTGTAATAGGGTTGAGGGTTTTATTAATTATGCACTATTTAATCAGCGAAATATTAGTGGAGGGGTATTAGATGTCCATGTAAGAGATATAAAAAAATTGATCTAGATATTGTTATGATGTATCTTCTACTAAAAAAGCTCATGGAAAAATACTTGTGCTGATATGCACACAAAGAGTCATATGTTCCTTACGAGACCATGGTAGAAAGGATGGTTAGGTCAACCTTTAATTCTAGCAACATGTATGGAGTAATCCTTATAGAAATATGGCTATGGATGCGATGAGAATTAATTATGGTTATGCAAGTGAATGTTCAATTGTAGATAAAGAATCAAATACAGACGCAACTAGATTTCTTGATCTTTTGAAAGACTCTAACGAACAATTATAGGATGAATGCAAAATTCATAGTAAAGTATCGGACATTGCACAGTTGTTCATCATAAAACACATATCATAGGCTAAGTGAGACCAGTTATGCCAGAATTGTTGAATTGGCAAAAAAACATTTTACCCGAAGGAAATAGAGTGGAATAGAACTTTTATGCTACTAAATACATGATGAAACCCCCTGGCCTAAGCCCTAGGATACCAGGAAATTGACATGTTTCCAAACTTGTGCATGTTGTACTACCTTAAAAATACAAATTTGACCGAATGTAGAACTTGTGGGCATGCTCATTATAAACTCAGAACTGGAAGGGGAAGGAATCTTATCAAATATAGAAAACTTAGATACTTTCTAATCACTCCTAGACTACATAAGTTATTCATGTCTCCAAAAACTGCTGAGCATATGGCATGACATCATTCACATGATACATTGAATAGATTCATAGTGCGCTTTTTTATGGTAAAGCCTAGAAACAATTTAATATTGTGCATCCTTAATTTTCAATGGAATCACAGAATGTACATCATAGGTTATGTATAGTGTAATTTTTTTCAATATAATTTATATTTGTTAAGAGATGTTCAAGTCTTTTTTTTTTTTACACAATTTATAGTGAAAAATAAGGAATAAGAGTTTCACAAATTATCAAATTACAACTAAATTACATAAAAAATTATGATTTGATAAAATTTTGAATGCCAATAATTCTTCAAATAATCAAATCTATCACCAAAAAAAAATATTAGTAACCTTATAGTAAAAGAATCTTTATTGAAAGTTATATGGTTAATATATAATCTAACTAGAATTAGCATTCCTAAACTAAACAAAAAAAATTACTAAGAAAAAAAAATATGAACAACAACCTCTAGACCTAATTTAGACATGAAAATGACCTCGACTCATTATAGCTAGCTAACTTCTTATACATTTAGGTCTATAAAATGCGTTTGCAAAATATTTGTTTGATCCAACGGTTAGACCAAGAGTTATGCTCATCTTTGTTATCAAGCTTGTTAAACTTTTCTAAACTTTTTGTAAACCAAAAATCGCATAACAAGCATCTCACTCATTCGTGCAGTTAATTCTATTAACTATTTCATTTCATAAATTGACTCAGGTCTTATTTTTGGTGAATGACTCAACTTGTATTGCTTATTATCTATAAAGCTAAATGGTATGTTCTTTTTACTGTAGCCACACCACTGTTCACCTTCTCACATTTTATTATGGATTACAATAATGGAATTTTTGACAATTTTAAATTTGGTCCTCAAACTTTTCTTTTGCACAATTGAGCTCAAATTAGAGCCCAATTACTTCTCTTTTTTTTTGTCAGGATTGAATTGCAAGACAGGTGAATGAAGTGAAATACAAGGGTAATCTAGGTGGCACGATCAAATTTATTAATGAAGTACATTTTTCCCCTATATTTTTTTGCTATAAAGTAATCAGTCATTTGTGTTTTTCAAATATGCATTGCAGTACTTAACTTTAATTTCATTACTTTCGGTCCTTATTGGGTGAGAGGAGATAGAGGCAATCACTAGAATCCGACCTAGAGAGAGAAAGACGTTGTTTCAATGATTTTGACCACCAAAATGTTAGATTTTTGTTTCAAATGGTTCCATTTAATGAGGGGGGTTGAATTAGGTGTTTTGATACCTAGAAAATGCCTAAAAAAACATATCTGAGCTAGGGAAGAAATTGGATTCCGGGTTGATTCTTGGTTTTGGATAGTTTTTTGTGCTTTTGGAGATTAAGGATGGGTAAAAGAAGGTAATGATGGTGTTTTCTAGGTGTTTGGAGTTGAAAATTGATTTTTAAAGGACAAAAATTAGGCACCCTAATTTTTCGGTCACCGCAATAGCCAAAATCTGGGTATGCCAGAAAATGCGTTGTTTTTTTTCAAACAAAATTGGGGTGGACAACATGTCATCCACCTCATTATCTTTGAAAAAAAAAAAAGGCTTGCACACAAGCCCTTTAATCATAGGCTATGAGTTAGGTCTGACCTCATTCTTTGCTTTTTGCTTTTTGCTTTTTTCTTTTTCTTTTTTTTTTAGTTTTTTTTTTTTTGGTTTAGAACTTTTTTTATATGTTTTTAAAATAATTTTTAAATTTATATTTTACTTCTCTATGATTTGTTTTTGCTTATTTATCCTCTTTTAAATAGTGATTAGTTTTTAATTATATGGGGTTTGTTTAATTTTTTAAGAGATTTGTATTATTCAGTTGTATTCTTTTAATATATATATATATATATATATTAAATTTATTTTAAGAAATTAAAAAAAATTATGATTTTTTTTATATATGCAGCGTTGCATAGTTGTTTTTTCTTTACTTTATCCAAAATATCTTATGTGTTTGACGATTTCTATTTCAATTTGATTGAAATAAATAAATTCATTAAACACAAGCATATAAATTACTTATATTACAATAGTAAATATCTTGATTTATATTTATCTCTTAGTTTTTTATTTTTTTTCTTTAAGAAAAAAAATTACGAATCCAAAATGGGTTTGTTAGGGTGTCTTTTTTCTCTCTTTTTTACTGAACTTGACTTCTTTTCTTCACCTATTGTTTTCTCATGTTCTAAAAAAAATAGTTTCATACAAAAGGTCTGACGAGTTTAACTTTTTTTTCTTTTTTTCATTATTGTTTTCAACATCTCAGTATTAGGTTGGTGTTTAATTTTGCGATCGTCTATTTGTTTATCATGTAGTTAAATAAAAAATAGTTTTTCAAAATACAAATTATAATCCCATTAGATTCAATAACCCGATTCATAGGTTTGACGTGCTAGCCCAGGTTACCTGGTTCATAGGTTTGACGAGTGCACCAACTAGGTAGATATGTTTTTTTTTTATTGTTGGTCCTTTTATTGTTTTTAATAGTTTTTTCTTGATTTTATTCTTTAATATTGAATTAGTTAAGAAATAAATTTTGAATATAATTAAAAAAAATAGTTTAGAAAGAAAAACGTTATTAAACTCAATGGAGTCCACGACACAAGTTACTTGGGTTTTGAGATTGAGATAATTTTCCATTGTCTCAATAATTTTTTTGAAAATAGATATCATCTTGAAATTATTTTTTACAGTTAAGTCATATTTTTACCAGTCAAAAAAATTATATTTGAGCCCATAAAATCAATCAATTTGATTCAAGTTAGTTCTCTTGCTATTTAGTTGGAAAATTGAATCAGATAAAAAGTTAAATTGTTGAGTTTCAAGAAAAGCAATTCGATCCACACTGGAACACGGGCCAATTGACTGCTATATCTATTACGCAAATGAGTTCGGAAGTTGGTTAATTGCCTGCCATTAACATCCATGTTTTGAAAACATTTACTATATTTTGCCAAGCATTTCTATAGAAGAAAATTTGCACCTTCAGTCCTATTCATTATAACAGATGAATAGGTGAAAGAAGAAGAAATTTGATAATTATTTTATTGTTTCAATCTTTTATTTTTATTTTTATTTTTTTACCAGTGGAACTACAAGGAAGACCTTAGATTTTATCAGACATCAAAACAATGTAGTTTACCTTAGGTAGGGCGTAGTTGGGGTGCTAATACATTCTCTTTACGCAACCAATCTCCGTACCCGATCTCTGAGACCAGTTACGGTTCCTAGTGACCAGAATACTAGGTGACGACTCCCATTTAAATTTTTCACTGATGAAAGACAAGAATTTCTTGTTTTCCCATATTTGTCAGATAGACTTACATATACCTGAGGGTGGACGATTCATCGTGAGACCGCACACGTGCGACAGAATGGCGACTCCGCTAGGGACCTTGTGGACTAAGCTTTGTTTATGTTTGATTATCATGTTTTATTGTTTGGTTTGTGTGTTATTGTTAATATGCATTTCCTCATTTGCTCATACGCTTTAATTTTGTACATATTTGTTCATGTATTGTATAAAATTGTTTCATGAATCATTCATATTTTATGAGAGTTTACACTGAGAAAAACTTTAGGTTAAGTAGGGGACTAACAACTTACCTTACGACTGTTAGTCAAGGTTTAAGTTTGTGTAAACCCCAACTCTTCATGAGTGCTTAGACTGGTAATGATTGGTGTTCATGTCATCTCATTACCTACTGAGCCCTCATATTGCTCTCATGAGGGTGATCACTAGGACAACAAGAGACCCCTTTTGAGACTAGGTATAAAGTCACTCATCATGTAATGACCCAAAACCTATCCTTAGAGTATGAGCTCCCTAATATGCATGTACATACATTTGTATCCATACACATACATTAATTCATTGTAAATAACATACATGCATCAGATTGAAATATAGGTCCCCAAAAAGTCTACAACACTTGACTTCAAGCAAGAAACATGGAAGATGAAGAGTGTGCTCACTGTGATACCCATTTTCAAAAAGAGTTGGAGTCTCTGAAGACAAGCGTGGCTCGCCTCACTAGCTTACTCGAGCAAACACTGAGAAATACCTCTGGTGTAGGTCCTTCTAACCGACTGGTCATCGTTAATCAGGCTCCGACTACAGTTCAGCCTGAAGAAAGAATGAGTGAACATGGTCAAGAGCCTTAGTAAAATCCAATATTTGTGTAGTCAGCAACACCTGCACTAGTCCCGACAGTCATAGAGGCATTTGCTAACGAGTCCCATAAGGCCAAGTCATCTGATAGCATTGATCAAGATAAGATAAAGGCGTTGGAAGCCAAAATCAAAGTCATTGAAGGGGTAGACTTATATGACCCAGTTCGGGTAGCAGAGATGTGTTTGGTCCCAAATGTGGTTGTCCCGAAAAAGTTTCGTGTTCCAGAGTTCATCAAATATAGTGGAACACGATGCCCCATGACTCACCTCAAGTCCTACACTGCAATAAAATAGTAGAGGTAGTACATGATGAAAAACTACTGAGCATTTTTTTCAAGATAGTTTAAGTGGGACAACATTGAGCTGGTACATGAGATTGGACAACACAAAAATCCAGAGATGGAAGGATCTGATGGATGCTTTTGTCAAGTAGTACAAGTACAACATGGACATCGCTCCCGACAGAACCAGCTTGTCCAATATAGAGAAAAGGGACAAAGAAAGCATAAGGGAATACGCTCAAAGATGGTGGGAATTAGCTGCTCAAGTACATCCCCCACTTCTGGACAAAGAGATGGTCACTTTATTTGCCAACACACTCAAGGCACCATACTACGAGCATGTTATGGGTAGTTCGGCCCAGCAATTCACTAACATTGTGGTAGTGTGTGAACGCATAGAACAAGGCGTCAAGAGTGGTAGAATTTCTGCACTCACTAAGAAAAGAGGCTTCGAAAGAAAAGAGGTCAACTATGTTGAAGATGGCTATAAGAGTAGAAAAAACGCATCCCAAAACTACCACACTCCATCCCAAATTACCAACATCAAAAAACCTGAGCCCCAAAACTTTTAAGCCAAAGCCAAATTGGACGAGTCCAAGAACAACTATCTCCATTACCGCTACCTCTGAATGAGATGTACCAGAAGTTATTAAGCATCGGACATATAGCTCCCAAACCTCTGGCACCTTTGCAGTCCCCTTACCCCGGCTGGTATAAGCTAGAGCTCACTTGCGAATACCATGTTAGTGTTGCCAGACATGACATTCATACTTGCAACACCTATAAGAGAAAGCTTCTGCAATTAATCAAGGCAGGGTTGATAACATTTGAAGACATTCCTAATGTGAACACGAACTCTCTACCTAATCATGCTTGAAGCGATGGATTAGAAATGCACTAGCAATGGAATGTTTGAGGAATCTAAAAGTATCAATGGTCCAGGTAGGGTGCAAAAGGGTAGCATGAATTTTGAAGGACTCAAATTCCAACCATAGTTTTTATCCCCATCATTCCAAGAATTATTATAGTGAGGCTAGCCTAAGAGGAGATTTACCAAAATGGAAGGATGAGGCCTGCCCTATTATTGCCTTTTGTTTAATCATGTTGGTTTCAACTTGTTTCAGTCTTGTCAGTAATTTGGCTCATAATGCCACAAGACTTTCTTTATCAACTGAGTCTTCTTGTTAATAAGATCATGTATTTTCCTGTGCTCATAACATGTTTTTATTTTTTCCAAAACTATGCATAATCTCACATGTTCACAAGAATTTTTGGGAATTCAAAGTTCGGTGCAAAAATAGAAATTATATTGGTGTTTGTCCAAAACAAACGAATTCTGAAAATTCAAGTGATTTCTTAGAAAGGTAACTATACATCTAGGAAACTTGAAAAAACAAACAAACATAAAAAAACAAAAAAACATAAGGTGACTTCAAAGTTAAGTTTTATTTGAATGAAAAATCATTTTCATACTCGCATGAAAGGAAGGCTAACAGATTTCACATTGCTAGAACGCCCCCGATTTCACCTCTGAGTCAATTGAATGCCATCTAATATATGACTCATTCCACAAACCAGAGTGTATATATCCCTGAAACCCAGTGTCTGACCATCAGTTAGCATCTCCTGGACTGCTTACTCTCTGTCAAGTTCTGTTTTCATTTCTGAAAACCCTCTTTGAGCGTTACGGATGTTTCCTTGCTTAATGCCGGACTCCAGAGAATCAGTGCTATCTTCTCCTTGATCATCCATCAAATGTTCTACACTCCCATTTGCTGATAGAAGCTTCATCTTCCTTTTTCTTCTTCTTAGTGTCATTGGATGTTTTAAGCACCTGAGTTGTTTTACTGCGTACTGTCGTTTTTTGCGTGGGGGAAGAGCAAGAAACTGCACCAGAAAGATGGCTTCCAAATTCGTCTCACGGGCTTGTAGTATGGTTTGGGCTACCAAGCATTTCTATACAGCAAAATCTGGTGAAGGATGAAAAACGTTAACAATTATTTAATTATTTCCAGTTGTTTATTTTATTTTTATTTTTTTGGCGTATGGGGCATTGGGACTACAAGGACTCCATTCATGAGTCGGCTTGTCCTACTTCTGGACATGAATGAAGGAGAGAGCAAAGGATGGAGCCACAAACTCACAACACACAAAATACCAAACTACATTTTGATCCTTTAATTATAATATTGTATAATAGAATCCTTATTTGATCAAATTGGAAAAACAAGTAGATATTCAGAAAACTAGAGTTGCAGTAGCAAGCAATGAGTATATCATCTACTTTGATCATATGATACACAGTCCAATTGGAATTGATAAACTCGCGACTAGTTGAATATTAAATAAAATGGTAAAATACAATGATTGAAATAAATTACTGATACAAATTATTGAGTACTATTTTTGTAAAGAAGAGATGGAAAAAATCTTAATAAAATTGTTTCTCATTCTTTCGATCATCTATATATATTGAAAGCCCATTTGTTTAGTTTAGGGACTGTTTCGTACTTTGACATCTAAGTCAAGGATTAAAAGTAAACATGCATTTCTTACATGTTTCAATCTACATAGAGAATTTGTATCCTAATCGGATGAGGATATGAATGTTGTCAAGTATCCTCAGTAAACCAAATTTAAGCAGGATTAAATTTCCTTAACATGGAGGATATTGAAAACAGAGTAAATCCAAGTTGGCCTTAGCTAGCTGCCATCCGAATCAGGGCAGGATACATCCTTGGTCGGTTTAGGAGAGTATATAAGTGCGTGTGCATGTATCAGGTTAGTCGTTCGTCTTCAACAAGGCATTGAAAAAACCCTAGTCATAGTGTGCGAGAGAGAGAAATAGAAGCATAGTTTTCTGTGTGGAAAGAAAGTTGCACTCCTGTTTCTTCGGTATCTTTTTTATTTCCTAGATATGGATACTGGTAGTGGGTCTAAAGATATTGCCCGTGAGGGGCTCTCTGCTGCTTATAAGGAGGAGACAAGATCAGCGTCCTACCTGCAGGATTTCTTCGACTCCAGAGGCTCCTTCACTTCCCAATTCAGGCCTTCTCTTTTGACACTGAATACCTATTATAAAGAGAAGGAGATCAGCCATAGCTCGAGTAAAAGCAAGTTTCTAGATATCGATGTTTTCTGCTAGATCTTATAGTTGCATGAAGTCCACTAGATAGCACGTCGATCTTTGTGCTTAGTCATATGGCTGGACTCCTGCATCATCCTGGTTGTAATTTGGCTTCTTCGATTGCTAGTTTCTTTGTTGGATAGTTAATTTATGTTCATAATCCAACGATATTGCAAATTTATATGATGCTTGGAGATTTCCCCCGTCAATTTTCCTTGATAAACTTTCGTTTGAATGATACTGTAGATTAGAGCTTAAAGAAGACTTCTATTTCTGTCGCAGATTTTACTCTGCTGATAAAACATTCCACTGCGAGTTTATCTGTGACCCGATTGCGATGCCTACAGACTTGTACTTGAAGCATACTGTCGAAATGATCAACCAGCATTAGAAATTAGAGAGACAGAATACATAATCGAACTACCAATTACAGCAAATTAAAAGGATCAATCACATAGATATAACAAACGAAGAAGCTCCAGAATAATCTCTGTGAAGCTCTTCTACACTGACATACAAATTCTTAACGGGGAATATAAAAGTTCAGCCATGGTCCATTGCACAACTTGCTATACAAGAGATAATATCGGAGCATAAATACTGCAACCAATGTTCTCAAAGTTTTAGTGTGAGATCTGGCGCAGAATCATCTAAGTTCACTGGTGGAGTTGCCCCCAAAAAAATCATATTTGAACTTCCTGCGACTACAAAACTTTGATGAGCATCGTCTGCCACAGCTACCTGTCGAAAGCTACCTGGCCATAGCAACTCTGCCTCATCATCCTCCATAAATACTGGCAGACCTGCATAACCTTGATCAAATCTTGCACTGCTGCTTAGTTCTAGTGACCTTACTGGTGGTGCAAAGTTTTGGTGCACTGAAGAATGTGCCTCTATCCCTAGGGATCGGAATGAGGATCCATGTAGAGGCAACGATGCTAGGCTGGCATACCTTTCCGAGAAAATACCCATTCTTATTGCACGCTTAGCTAATGTTCTTTCTCTCTTATGAGCGTTTTGGTGTCCACCAAGTGCCTGAGAGCTGAAGAATTTGCGCTGACAGTAATTGCAAGAAAATACCCGTGGTATTGCTTCAGCAGTAGTACGTGATGCAGGTTCATTGCTACTCTCACTTGTGCTTGACAATGAAAGTCCCACTGGGTCCCTCCCACCTAACTCATCATTATTGAAGCAAAGGGTTAAGTCAAGGGAAACCATTTCCGAACCAGATTGAGTTGCTATGGCATTTGTGAGATAGGAAGAGTTAGTGAGGCTGTCATTGGAGGGGGCTGCAGAAGTTTCTTGGTTTGATAAGTTGGAAGCTACTTGGCTGCTAACTTCAGAAACATTTTCTGAGGTGGCTTCAACTTCAAGATCAATAATTGGTTTCATCTTTCTTTGATGATTTTACTTAATACCACAAGGAGATACTTCACATTTATAGTTTCTGAGCAGGAGCCAGATTGAGTCAGTTGAAACAAGATGTTTTCAACCTGCAGAATTCGACATGATGAGTAAATAGTGTTCCACAGTTAAACTTGTAGGAGCTGAGTGCGATTCTGAAAGTTATAGCAAGAAATTTATCAGCAAGGCAACCTCCAAAACAAAAACATAGATTAAGAACTCTTAAATCTGTGTAAAAACATGATGACAACTACTAATTTAGCACAAAGAGTAATGAAATTTAAAAAAAAATACTCAAGGAAACAAGCAAACAGATAGCAAAACAAGGAGGGCAAGATAAGAAGAATCTGAAGGTTGAGGCCGAGAAATAATCCATTATCATTTCCACAACATGAATATATTATAACAGTCTCCAACTTCTGGTCTTTTGGCCTACAAGATTATTGTAACTAGAACAGCAACACACTGCTATCCTAGTGGTTCATAAACCTTACCAAGCTCACATTTTTTTACTGATAAAAGGTGAATTAATGACTATTGTTTGAAGCAAAACCTACAATGTTGTAAAGCATTTGATTGAACTTGTGCTGTCATAATCGAACCTAAGTGACTTGATGCATAATGCATTCAAACACAAAAGGATTTGACCTCTGTGGCATGCCCTCTCTCCAGTGGTCCACTGTGAGCTACTATGAGGCCATGTTTCCTCCACGATTATATATATACATTGGACAATGATGGGGGCATTAGGCATTAATAGAAACAGGACTCTCTTTATCTCAAGAAAAATATGGAGACAATAAAATTAACAACTGACAGAATATAAAGAGATCAAGCTGCATCCTAATCCAGACAAAATACATAGAAACTAGAAACATGTGAAATAAGCTAAGCTTCAAATCTCAATGATTCCAAGCATTTTAGAACATAAAACCAAAGGGCAAGAGAAAACGAAACAGATATTCTCATATTGCTAGACCAATATCATGTCCTAAGTCAAAATTTTGAAGGGCTAAAATTTAGTTGAAGGAAAGGAAAGCACAAAGCCTATCAGATGAAACACAAAAAGGTAAAGTTAAAATCCTCTGTTCAAGATTAGAAACTTATTTGATTCTCTTTGTCTGGGGAATTATGAACAGACACGGGTATCCGAATTTGATGCAAATAAGTCAAGTTTGCAAGGAAGAGAACCTAGTTAAGTAAATATGACCTAGCAGAAGTAGCAGTCTTGCTTGAAGAAAGGGCAGATAGTGTATACTTCTATGCAAACCATGAATATTGATCAACATAGCATTTCACCAAAGCAAATTCAGTTCCTTGGTGGTATTTATGAACACGATTGATCAAAATTAAGTATCATGCCATTTTCTGTTGTAGAAAACAACAAAATCCATGTTTGCAGAAACTTAATTCATGTACGCAACTAGGAAAAACAGAATAGATTGCTTTTGAAGAAGTTCAATCTCGTTAGTCATTATCAGTGAAAGAACCTGAAGTAGGTAGAGCAGCCATCAAAACCACAAGAAGAGATTCCAAAAGAGAGAGGTAAGGAAAGAACAGAAACAGAATAAGAACATCAAAGGACATATATTAATCATCAAGTCACACACTTTCTTTGCAAAAAAAGAAGAAGAAAAACAGCAAGAGCTAAACAAAAGCTACTACAAAGAGAATAAGATAGCAAGTACAGCTTTCCCATCCTGAATAGAAAGTGAAACTTACTGCTGCTGCTGCTGCTGCTGCTGCCAAGCTAGCTAGTGGGAATCAAGAATGAATGAGAGCACTGCTTAGAAACTGGAAACAAACATCTGGCTAACTAGTGCTATTCCCCTGAATGGTTGGTTGATTATCATCTCAAGACAAAACCAGCTTGTGGGTTGGTTTCTTTGAACAAATAGAGGAGTGATAATGGAAAGAGAGAGTGATAGAGATGATGGGTATTATGGGAAAGCAAAAGGGAAGAAGAGAGAGTGGGGGGGACTGTGGTGGAGAGTCAGATAAGTCAGAGAAAAGGCATTGTTGTGTTAAGACTAAATAAACCGAAACTATAAAAGAAAGGAAAAAAGCATTTATGACATATGACTTAATAGTCTCTCAACTTAACTGTCACAAAGTCTTAGCCAATGTACTTGGTGATGTTTTTGTTGATTTTTGAGCAACTTCTCCTCATGACAATCAACTCAACTGCCTGCCTACACACAAAACACAAGTACTACAACTCGCAGCTACAACTGGGATAAGAACATATCTACAGCTTGAGCAAGCAAAACAGTATAAGTCACTAGTCCCACAAAAAGATTCTCACTTTCTCTCCACTTTAAAAGTTTATGCAGATAAATCCAGAGTGCATGGGTTCAGTATTCATGAAGAGTGCGTGGTATTTAAATAACAGTTGTGTTTTTACCTGTTTTTTACTTAAAAATATATTAAAATAATAAATTTTTATTTTTTAAAAAATTATTTTTGATATTAACACTTGAAAATATAAAATAAATTATTTTAAATAAAATAAATAAATTTTCATGAAATACAGTTTGAAACAACATCTACACCTATCAAATTCACCATCACCTTTCTTGTGCAACTGTGTCTTGTTGATGCAGTTTGGAATTGTAGTTTGTAAGTAAATAAAATGAAATTTATATATCATTTTAATATTGACATATTAAAATAATTCAAAAACATCATAATATTAATAACAGTTTATCTACGCGTTTATCTATGTTTAAAATTGCAATCCAAGTCAAAAAGTATCATTTTTTTTAATTTCATTTTAACCTGAACCGCAGATTTCACCGAGAGACAGGCCCTAAGAACCACCTGCATTCTTGCATGACATGTATACGATGCCATGGCAACATGGACTGTGTTTTTTCTTTTTTTTGTTTTTTTTTATGCTTTGTAACTTGAAGGGTGATCTTCACCTCAGAGACAATCAGACCTTAATTACTGTCTTCCTTCTTGCATGACATGTATAGGACTAGGACATGCACATAATGCCATGGCAAGATGTACCATTTTCTTCATTTCTTTAAACTTCCCTAAGACGCCTAGCCTACCAAAAATCTAAAGGGACTATACACCTCTTATTTTATGCTGCATTATTGTTCCTTCTTTTGTATTTCTTTAGTCTTTTCCAATTGGCTCCTTCCCTGTGGTTGATTCCAGAGAGTAGGAACTGATCAATTCCTTTTGTATTGATGGCAGGAATCAATTATGTGTGGTGTCTTATCGTGTACTTCCTGTTACCTCTAAATTCCTCGCAGGCTCTTTGACATGGGCTGTGCAACATTGACCTTCATCAAATTCATGCACTCCCATTTTACCGTGGATATTAAAAAAAAAAAATTAATTAATTAACTAAACTGAAGGGGCGAGGGGCTCGTAAGACATTTCAAAAAAAAAAAAAAAGTACAGTACCCAAATTAGCCTTTGAATTTTGTTTTCTGAAGATTACGGTTAAAGGTGTTTTTGTCGTTTCCAGTTGGTTTTTTTGTAATTAGAAAGTTGACTTGTGGACATTTCAGTCTTTTAATTGAAATATAATATTATTTTAAATAAAAAAGAAGTTGCGCGTTCAATGCATCTCATTACTATTTTCACGATGATGGGGCGTGTGTAGCCTCTCCATACACGATATAGCTTCAATGATATTTTTTTCTCCTCTTTTCTCTCTCTTAAGCCTCGAAAGACTTGTTGCCCTTGCCAAAAATCAAAAGGCTATGTTATTTGTTAATTTTATCACGTTTGATCCTTATTCTTTTAATTATATCAAATTTAATATTTTTTTTCAATTTCATCCTTTGATATTTACTTTTATATCAAATTAGTCCTTTTATTTTATAATATTTCATGTTTGACCCTGAATGTTTTAATTTTTAATTTTCATTCTTAGCCCTTTTATTAATTTTAATTTGTTTTTAATTTCATCATTGGATTCATGATCTTATTTTTAATTTTTTCAAATCTAGTGTTCATTCTCTTGATTTTTATTTTGGATTCTTTTGTGAATTTGATTTTTCTTTTTAATTTTTCCTTTAAATTCAAGATTTGATGATATTCCAAGCTCGACCCTCAATATTTTGATTTTTAATTTTGATTCTTAACCCTTTTATTAAATTTTAATTTGTTTTCAATTTCATCATTAGATCCATAATCGTGATTTTGTAATTTTTTTTAATTTGATCATCATTCTCATGATTTTTATTTTTTATTTTGAATTCTTATGTTAATTTGATTTTGTTTTTTCAATTTTTTCCTTTAATTCAAAGTTTTAGGTTGTTGTCTCATTTGTTTTCAAGTGAGGTCTTTATTTTTTTAATTGCTATTTTTTTATTCTTGATTTTTTTATTTCATCTTTTGATATTTGATTTATTGAAATTTGATCTACGTGTTTTTTCTCATAGTTTTTAGACCCGACTCAAAAGACGATCCAGAACAAGTACTAGGTTACGAGTCAAGTGGGTTGACGTCAACCAAGTCTATTTATGTTATAAAAATAAAAAGTAAAAATGACATCATTTTGAGAAAAAATAAAATAAAGGAAAATAATCAATGAGTTTTGACTGGATTTTCCTGGGTTAACCAAGACGTAAGTCAACCCGGGTTTTTAACCATTTTACACCGCATCAATTCTCCCTTAATCTCTTTTGAAACCTAGACCAATTCAAGTTCCAGATCATGAGTCAACCTATAAAGTCGAGTCATGTTTTAAAAAACTAGCTTTCTAGATGGGGTGCTTCCAGTTTAGTCACTAGCTAGATCATGATTTTGAAATATTAACACAGGTTGATATTGTTTTTTTATTATTATATGCTTTGGAGTTGTTCGTTTTGAAAAAAAAACTTTGTTATTTTTTTCAGTTTCCTTTCAATCAAGTTATTTGCATCTTATTATCTAAGTAGGAGGTTTAGACGGTGTGACCTAGTTTTTTATGTTA
>Ga0325411_1001088_pt1 | contig 29829 bp, 17 predicted proteins | sample PopdelMetagenome_13_FD_206181 | JGI IMG/M metagenome (GOLD analysis project Ga0325411, IMG submission 206181) | Populus deltoides microbial communities from Bellville, Georgia, United States - Xylem-PdIQD-R4 | ecosystem: Host-associated > Plants > Phyllosphere > Stem > Wood/Secondary xylem...
AAAATTAAAAAGCTTGTATAATTATTTTTTATAAAAAAAAATATAGTTTATTCATCCCGCAACAAAGAAAGTGTAACGTAACTATAACCAGTATAAATATAAACACTCGAATTCTTTGATCACACTTTTAATTTTTTTTCCTACGATCACGGATTCTTCGATCACCTACTTTTGATCGATTTCATCAAAATATCTTCCGGCCCAAACCATTGCTTTCTGAAAATCGTACACTTTGCAACTAATTTCTACATCCATTGAACTCATTTTCACAAAATGACAGTGATACCTGCATCCATTGAACCTGTTAAATTTGGTTCTTACAATCACTAATATGCTGGAGTTCCTTGATAGGACTGGCTGTGTCTCTATTTAAAGCCATAAATTAGTGGTAGCTTGGGAAAGTCAAGATTACCATGTTGCCAGAGAATCATACAAATTCAGAAGCACTTGTTAAAGGGAACACGAAGTCTTGCCGAGGTGCAGCCTAGGTTGAAGTTCCTCTACATATTATAAAACAATAATCATAAAATGAAAGCAAAAGGAAGATCTGCGAATTCCTTCTGCACAGAATCGATCGTTTTGATTTATTTATTGATTCGGTTCCATGCAATGGATCACAAAATCATCAATGTTGTTGTTAGATGGGCAAAGTTGATGAACCCAGCTGCAGAGCCATGATATATGCACGAATGATCTTTTTCAAATATAGCAAGATGCTTTCTTGCCAATTCCACCCTAGGCTCTAGAGGTTTAACGAGTGCCCTAGCTTGCTAGGCGACAACTTTTTGGCATCAGCAAGCAAAATTCCAATTCTTTCCCCTTTTTTCTTCTCTTTTTTTTCTTTCCCCTTTCGAACGCACATAGTGTGGATTTAATTATTTATCTCTAGAAAAAAAAAATGGAGTGGTGTGGACCCACAAGACCAGCATCTAATTAAAAGAAAGAATAACATCATGATAATTACCTACACTAATGTAATATAAACAAAATTCTCAGATAATTATTCTTTCATGAAAGGTTAAGAATTTAAATTCATGACACCTACGTTTTATTATTCATAGGTTAAAACATCGCCTAACTAAACCACCCAGTTAAAGTCTTGGTGTTTTGGTCTTGCATTTCATCGTACGCCACCATCAATCATCATGCTACTTATTAATTTTTTATGGCAAATAAAATAAAATTTCAAGTTTTTTTAATAAGAAAATGTAATTTTAGTGACTGCTAAAATTATATTACAATTTTTTATAAGACTTAAACAAAGATATTAATAAATATAAAAATCGGATCCAGTCAGATGAAATGGGAGACTTGATAATTAAAGAAATAATTGTTTAAACTTTAAGTAGCACCTCTTCCTCTTCATTTTAAGCACTTTTAGATAAGTTTCTCGAGCTTCACTCTCTCTAGTTACTCACAATTACACTTTTTTTCTATGTGTTTTAATACCTAGAATTTCTTGCCATCGATCCCTTTTCAATAAGACAATGATTCACTTAAGTACCGCCAGGTCTCAGTAATAATAATAATACAAAAAGTTAGGATTACTATCAGTCTCCCTCTAAATTAAGAGATAATTATAAATTTGTTATGTGACTCATCATGGATTAATTCTTGAACAACATTGTAGACATAAATAAAAAAACAAAAAACCCCAATTATATGAATCTAAATTCATAACTATTTGGACTCTTAAAGATATTATATTTATAACCAAATATAGCTAGGATTATTGAAAAAGAAAAAACAAGAGAGGAGAAAGAAGGGTTTTTGCGTTGGGCTTTTCACCGCTCAAATATATATATATTAGGGAGAGGGATTGCTCAGAGGAGGGTAAAAAGAGAGCAATTCTCTGGCATTTACCTTGCTATATAAAAAAAAACTCAATCCCTTTAACCATTAATTGCAGTTCAAGTTGATAACTTTGACTCTTTCCCTTTATTATAAATAAAGAATAAATTCAAGCTGAAATATTTATGCATGTGAACAGCAAACGAATTTACTCACATAACTTTCTTATCCATAAAAGATTTTAAGGAAGTTGGTTCGTAATTGTGACAGTGGTAACTTATATAATATTTAATTATAGATGTAGAAGGGGTTGTAATTAATGAACTAATGATGGTTAAAAACAAAATTCATTTAATGAAAAAAAGTTATTAATATAAAAGCTAATATGAGAAAAGCTAGAAAATATTAATTGATTTCACACCTGTTTGTTTTCGTATTTAAAAAAAATTATTAAAAAAATTTTGATTTTTTTTATTTACTTCAAATTAATATTTTTTTTGATGTTTTCAAATAATTTTGATGTGCTGATGTCAAAAATATTTTTTTAAAAATAAAAAAATATATTATTTTGATGTATTTTCGAATGAAAAATATTTTGAAAAGTAACCACTACCACACTTCCAAATACCCCTGAAGGAAATCAACCCCCAGTTCAACCTCACGTTAAGATCCAAAAAGAATAAATAAAGAGCATATAATCTCTTTGTAATGAGAATTACTCCAAATCTTATATCCTTGTAAATAAAAAAGAAAAAGATATTTTGTTCTTTGTTTTCATCCCTAATAAATTGTCCATCCCAAGAACTACAATCTAGTAGATAAAACTAGGAAAAAAATAGCTAACTAGGAAAATATATAAAAAATAGATAATCATAATTGACATGTGCTTCCAAAAGAAATTCTATGTCCAATAAAAGTCCTCAGGAACATCTTCTTGATTTGCATCAATTATCAGCTCCCTTAAAGAACTTGACTTCGACAAGTTATAATGAATATAATCAACAAATAAATCTGGATGCAACCGTTAAAGTTTAGTACCCTATAGCCAAGTTAAATCTGAAGTGGGTTGATCTTTTCATTGCACTAAAAATTTATATCATCCCCCTCGACAAGTTGAAACAAATTGGTGATCATGGATAAAGGCGATTTCATCTCGAGAAGCAGTGGTGTTAGGGACATGAGGTTTACATGCTTTCATGGTTTTTGTAGGTTAAATTGTAGCCAATTCATCTGCATCATCTTTAAACTCAGTGATATTTTTGATTTAAAAGAATGGACTAATACCAAAATCTAATGGTAATTAAGTATATAATATATGCATTGGTGCCTAATTTCTAAGCGTTTAAAAAAGGACCAGCACATCGTGCATATAGTTTGGTAAAACCACCAAGATGAAAATGTTTTGGTTTTAAGTGATTAAGGACTATAGCACCAATGTCATATTGCCTATCTTTACGCCTTACATTTGTAGAAACTGCATATGACTCAGTGTTAAGAGAGAGATGTTGTTTTACCTCTTCATGAACATTTCTTATAGTTAGAAAAAATCAAGTCCAGCTTCACTTATTCTAGAAGGTAAAGGTAACGGATTGAGATCTAAGGGAGTATAAAGTGAAAAACCATAGACCACTTCAAAAGGTATTCTTCCTATCGACATGTTCATAGAATTATTGAAAGCAAATTCTACATGTGGAAATGTAAGATCCCAGTTGGTGACATGCTCAAAGACAAGGCATCTTAATGAATTGCACAAACTGTGATTGATCACTTCGATGTGACCATCTATTTGGGGATGAAATGCATTAGAAAACATCGGTTTTGTCCCCATATTTTAAACCAAAAAGGTCATCCTATTGCATTTAGTTTACTTTAAAAGCCAAGGTGTTTTAGAGAGTTATGATCAATATAAATAATAAATTCTTTATGGATTAAGTAGGAACGCCAATGCTTAATAGTTTTAATTAAAGCATAAGATTTCATGTAATATGTAGAATACTTCTGACGAGTGTCATTAAGGTTTTCACTGTAAAAAGCAATAGAATGACCTTCTTGGTTTAAGACACCCTTAGTTCCTACATGTGAAGCATCATAAGGCACTTAAAAAACCTTAAAAAGACACGATAATTTTAGAATTAGTGCTTGCCCTATCTTCTTCTTAATTTCAATAAAAGCCTTGGTGGCTGCTGCACTCCAAGAGGAGTTCTTGACCTTCAAACACTCAGTAATTGGAGCCATTATAGCGCTAAAACCCTGAATAAACTGTCAATAAAATGTAGTTAAACCATGAAAGCTTCGACCTTAGAGAAATCCTGAGGTGTAGGCCAATTTTGAATAGCTTGCACTTTAACATGATCAACTTCAACACCCTAATCAAAGATGATAAAGAAAAAAAAAATAGACTATATTCTTCATGAATGAGCATTTGATGTGATTAATGTAAAGTTGTTCAGCCTTCAAAATATTCAATACCTATTTAATATAGGCTAGATGGTCCTGTAAACAGTTGTTGAAAATGAAAATATCATTAAAATACACAATGACACATTTATCTAGTAAAGGCTTGGGAACTTGTGTTATATCATACATGAAAGTGTCTGGTGCATTGGTTAATTTGAAGGGCATGACTAGCCACTCAAATAATCCCTTATTCATTTTGATGGTCGTTTTCTATTCATCACTAAGACATATATGAATTGGTGATATCCACTGCCAAGATCAATCTTTGTAAAAATAAAGGTATTTCATTGTTAACAAGTTCAACATGTCATCAAGCTGAGAAATGAGGAATTGGTATTTCATCATTATCTTATTAATTGCCAGATTATCCATACACATCCTTTAGCTACCATCATTTTTTAGTGTAAGCAATAGTGGACAGGGGCTACAACTTTCTCGATTGAAACCCCTATCCAATAGTTATTGGGTTTACCGATTAAGTTTCTCATTTTTTTGTTTGGCTTATTCAGTATTGTGGTAGGTTGGGTAAGAATGAACCGGAAATGAGATCAATAATATGTTGTACATCTCGCATTGGTGAAAGTTAGTGTGGTATTTCATCAGGTATAATATCTTTGAATTTCCCTAGTATTGTTACAAGCTCAATGAAAATTACACAATCATCTTACTTAACTTCACAATTTTCTCTTCAGTTGGAGCTCAAGAAAACTAATGCATGATCAATACCAGAACAATGTCTCTTATTGTCTCAAATTTTGAAATCTATAATGGAACCAAAACAAACTCCTTACCTTTAAAATTAAAAAAAGTAAATAATGGTATACCTGTCATAAGAGACCCTCTAATCATAAAGTTAAAGTCATTCCAATAACATGTGGCAAACAGTCATAAGAATGACATTGCACCAAGCCTCGTCCACATATTTCTCTCCCAATGAAAACTTTACTAAACATCGATGCTTCACCAAGACCAAATTATTCTCATTGATCCAACTAATTCGATAAGGAGTAGGGTGCTTGTTACTTTTCAAGCTCAAACATTTCATTGTTGATTAAAGATCATATTCATGCCACTGCCATTATCAATGATGATGTTTAATGCTCGACCACCAGGTTCTATACACGTATGAAAGATATTGGTGCATAGCCACTCAGGATTAGCTTTGAATTCCTTCTTAGTCCCAGTCAATACTACATGGATCACAAAGCTAGGTAGTTTCGGTGCACTTAAATGCTCTTCATCATCGTCAATACACCTTTCATTTTCTTCTTCCTCTACTTCTTTTATTTTTGTCAATTCTTTCTCATAAATAAAGGTTAGTTTCTTATCTATAGTAAAACAAATAATAACATAGTGTCTGAACCTCTTGCATTTGTAACACCGTGAACCTTCACTTATAACTTTCAATTTTCCCTTCTGATTACCCATCATTGTACTTCCTGGTTTGTTATGCAATAATGATGGCTTCAGGATTGAAAAATTTTTCATGTACCTCGTTCTTAGATCCATTGGCATTGTTTTCTTTCCACTTAAAACCCCAAATTATTTTTTAATACACAATGTTAGTTGATATGCTTCTACCATATTGATTAATTGTGTAATCAACATTTCCTTATGCAGATCGCCACACAATCCATTATGGTATTGAGCCAACATTTGCTATTTAGTTTTCATAACCCTGCTATAAATAGTCAACTAATGGGAACGATCTGTGTATTGATTCATATTTAAAGATCCTTATCTCAGTTGTAATATTTTTTTAAACATCATTTGCTCATAATCAATGGGTAGATATTTTTCTTTCATTTGTTACTTCATCTCCTCCAAAAACACTTTGTTCTTTGTTTTCATCCTTAATAAATTGTTCAGCCAAAGGACTACAATCTAGAAGATAAACTAGGAAACAACTAAGAAACAAATAGCCAACTAGAAAAGAAATAACAAACAGTTAATCATAATTGAAATGTGCTTTCACAACAAATTCTATAACTAACAAAAGTCCTTTATCCACCAGTAAACCCCATGTTTTAAGGGACATCTTCTTGAGTTGCATCACCCCCTTCTTCTCATGAAACCAAACTAGCACTATTGGAAGATAGAAATGCAAGAAACTCACCAAAATGCAATGACATTACACTTACATAGAGCATGCAATTTAAAAGCAAATAAAGTTGATGTTGTTTTGTTATATATCAAGAACAATAAAGTGACATTATTAGCCGTGCTATTAAATTTAATATGTATCAGTAGATCAGTTTGTTAATTTAGAACTTGATAAGATTTCAGGTCGGATTTTATGTTATCCCATCCCACCATGATTAGAGCCTAAATAAACTCTAGAATCGGTCAAAACCCATTGTTTTTCAAAATGATGTTTTAATTTTTTTAAAAAAAATTATAATAATATTAATTTAGAATGACCATCCCACCATGACTAAAGCCTTGAATTAAATAATTGCTGACGCTGAGTTTTATAACTATGATTGATCGCATATTTATTAGACGTCTCTTGTTCTTAATTGCAATCGTTCTCTTCTTCTCATTTGGTTTCTTATGATTCTTAAGACAATGCAAAATTAAAACCCAAGTCCTGTTCCTTGCTATTTATTTTGCAAATCACGCATATGTCTCATTAATAGCTAGCCTTCTTAATCAAATCAACAACTATACAGACCCTAAAATTGATAAGAAATATATATTTGATTTGATATATACGGATTATTTTATTCTTTTTGTTGACCGAGATACAAGAATTCATCTTGGAAATGCAGAAACATGTATTTTGCAGTCAGAATATTCAACAACGGAATCAAAGCTAAAAAAGAAATAGAAAAAAAAGATAAGCATTCAAATTAATTAATGATAAGAAAATAGGAGAAGAAACGATGATGCAAATGATCTCATCGTTCATATGTAACCGGTGATCAACGTAACAGAATCGCCTTCCAATTTTTAATTTTAGTTTTTTCATAATTAACAAGTCGCAAACAAGGATGATAAAGTAAAAAGAACACTGAAAAGGTTGTTCTAAGCTCCAAAGCCATCACCTTGACCATCTAGGTACATTGGACCAAAACTCTCCATGTAGATCTTTCTGATTTACACGTGTGAATAAGTATGACCATAAGACTTTCTTCACGTGGACAAATGTTGTTGACCTTCTAACCCTGCCAAACCTGGCTTTTGGCACCCATATAAAAGCTATTTCCAGGCAAACATTAGCCATGCAAAAAACAGACGGAAACCGAAAACAAAACAAAAATAAAATCAACATCGATCATGGACGAGGACAAAACGAAGAGCAAGGATGAAGGAGGAGAGGTCAAGTACAGAGGTGTCAGGAAGAGGCCATGGGGAAAATTCGCTGCGGAGATACGTGATTCAGCCAGGCAAGGGGCGAGGGTGTGGCTGGGGACTTTTAGCACGGCGGAGGAGGCAGCAAGAGCCTATGACAGAGCAGCTTATGCAATGAGAGGGCACTTGGCCGTTCTCAATTTTCCTAACGAGTACCCAAATATGGCCGGTAATGCTAGCGTTGGTTCCAGTAGCTCTACTCCCTTTTCCTCTTCAGGCTATCCAGGTTCTTCTTCCTTTTCATCATCAACGCAACAAGAGGTTTTTGAGTTCGAATGCTTGGATGATAAGTTGCTTGAGGAGCTGCTAGAGCAAGAAGAGAAAGGGAGTAAGAAAACGTAAAGCTGTGCAGCTGACATGTACCAACTATCATGGCATGAGGAGTAAGTATATATATCAGTGGGGAATCCTTATAGTACCCCATTGCTCTGTTTCTGAATGGAATTAGAAACCAAAAAACAGAAAGAAATTGTTTGTGAAGTAATGGTCATTAGTGGGGTTTTGTTATATATATATATATATATATATATATATATAAATCACCTGCTGTGAGACTGGAGATCATAGCATAAGATCTCGCCATGGAATAACATATTTCACGTTGATGATTAAATGATCATGTACATCAATATAGTTCTGTCTGTGGGTGTACATGATTAAATGATTATGGAATGACAGACAACTCCCCAACAGTTTGCTTGCTATATAGTCTATTGCAATTCCCAACGGGCGCCTGAGTATTTATCGTTTCAATTTGATTACATTTTATAAATGGGATTAGCATGCATAAGCAGTCCCTCGAAAATATCATTGTTGGAATATTCCTTGCCTTCTAGAAGGCATCCATTGCTGTGATATTCCCATGGTTTTTGTTGTTATAAGTTTGTACTGGACATAGTTTAGCAAAAATCAGAACACGGATTAAATTTAAACAATAAGAAAATCCCAACTTGCTGGAAGCGCTGGCCTATCCGGTGGTTCATTTCTTTGTTTCTCGATAGGTCCTAAATTTAGAGCCTGCTCAGCCCAGATAAAAATTAATGTGACGCCAAAAGATCGAGCTTAGTAAGTGTAAGTTACCCATACGAAAAGCCTCGAAGAAAAACAAGCTTAACCTTCAATAAGGTGGCAACCCCAAGCAGAAATTCGAGATGCCTCCACATTCACAACTTAAGCCTTGTTACCTGCTGGAAAGCATTCTCTTTAGTCTTGAAAAGTACTTTCTTGACTTGACTGCCTCGTGTTTTATAACATCATAAATTTTTTTTAATAAAATTCACTTTTTAATCACAGAAAAACGAGAGAGTGTTTTATAATTTAAGAAAGTGGAAAACATGTACTTAAGCACTGAACTAAAGTGGTAAAGACATTAATAAAACACTTTAAAATATAATGTTATTAGAAAATAATAAATTACTAATATATTTAGACATGAAATAATATATTATTATATATTAATATACAATATTAAAATATATTAATTTGACATTTTGGTTTATTTATACTTTAATTTAGATAATATAGCTAGAAAATATATTATAATACAAAACATGTTATATTATACAATAATTATACATTTTGAATAATTAAATTGTCCTGTAAAAATAGGATATTATTGGGAAAAATTTTATTTTCAATGTTCTCCAAACACCAAAAAAATATTTAGTAAAAATAAAAATTCCACTATTTTTATAAAGTTAATTAGTCAGAACTCTACTCATAATGTAATATTTTTTAAAAAATATTTATATTTATTTTCTAATGCTTAAAGTATAAACAAAATGGTCTAGAATATATATGTTTATAAATTACTTTATAGCCGTGTGCATAGGCATTACTTATTGCTGTTCAAGTTGAAGAGCATGAAAATAAACAGGTTTGTTCTGAATAAAGTTGGATTGGATTAATAAATAAAAAGAAATTGAAAAAAGAGCGAAAGGAGACACTAAATTATTTGGTTAATAAACCAAGAACTGAAATTTAAATAAACCAACCCACCATTGTGCCCATGTCGTCTACATCTAAACACCATAAATGTTCGACGGGGAATCCGCCATCAGGAGTTCGCTTGCAAGCTTTACTGTCTTCTTTCATTCCAAAAATAGGATTAATCACACCACACGTAGCCCTCTGTGTAGCCACCACCATTACATCACATCTGGCATTTCAAAAGAACAATTAGCTCTAAATTACTGGATGCAGAATATCGTATGAAGACAATAAATTCATATCATAATGCTGATCAACAAGATTCCAATTCTTTTTGAGCTTTTATTGTTAGTTACTATTAACACTTTTAGTCTTGAAATTTTATATATATTTGATAAGAACATCTTTGAGATTAACATTTTCTTTTTCAAGCTGGAACTCAGGCTGAATTATCTTAGTCCCTTCAAATATATATGCAATATCTACAAAATCTTTGGTGTCTATTCTGCTCTCTTATAATCAGAACACCAGTTCTCATTGAGCTTGAACTGTTAAACAACGTTAAAATCATCTTGGAAGCAAATCGCTGCATGATTTGTATATAATCAACAATTTATCTTAACCTTTGTTCTTCGTTTTACGATTCTAGATAATATTTGATATAATGAAGAAGAGATTTGCTTTATTCGGATTCTGCATTAATTTTTACTTGAGCTGATGTCTAACATAATACAAACTCGGCTTATGTCCCTCTCTCTCTTCTCCAGCCGTCAGTGGGAGTGCAAAACAACGAGCTATCCGTTCTCACACACCAGACCTTCATCAATATATAAAAATTTCACCACTGGTTTCATTATATTGAAACTAAATTATTGAGAGTGGAATTAATACAGATTAACAAATCTGCAAATTTATGGGTCAGCAGTTATTATAAACCAAGAGAAAATGCATAACTAGAACACAACATAAACATATGATACAGTTTTATGTCCATGCTATAAATTCTTCTGTGCTAACAGTTACTATCAAGTAAACCAACAACCTAAACAGCATCAATGACATAACTCAAGATGAGAAGGGAGGAATTGATTATGGAGTAAATGAAGATCAAAGCAATGCTACACATTCACAACTTATAGTTGTCATACCTTGTTTTGCAAAACCAATATCTGCTATATAGTTTGCATCGCGTTGAACATGAGAGAAACACACAGAACCCAAATGTGAAGAAAATCCAGATGCAAAAGATGAAAAGCTTTTGAAATCTTCATGGCCTATTAGATCGATAACCGGTGGTTAAGAAACTCAATAATCGTAAACCTAGGTGATCTGATGTTTAGTTTTTCTCTGCTATAGTGAAGCAAGTTTTGTACCATAAAAATGATTCCAAACATTTGGAATGTCTCTTCTTCTCTTTAGTTTTGCGTTTCATATACTCCTTCCGTCTCAAAGATTCAATATCATTTAATTTTTCATCCGAAGTGCAATTAATAGCATAAAATATCATTTATTTTCAAATTACCGTATTTGAATATAAATAAGAGAAAGAAATTGGGTTTTTTTTGGTACAAAGGATAGCAAAATCACCCATGATCCAATTGCCTTCTTCACCTTGGATTAGATCAGCCATGGTCCACCATGCCAGCTTTGCCCAGATTAACCAAAGAACTTCCATCGGCACTCACCTTAATAAAACCTCGTGGAGGTTTAGCCCAAGAGATCCATCCTTGTTGTTGAGAATAAGTTCCCGCGCTATCATCTCCAAATGCCTGTTTACATGCTATCAAGAGATCTTTCAATTGACTGCATTGGGAGTAAGATGAAGCAAGTTTACCTTGAATAACTTCCTTATTACGAGAACATCAGATCATCCAACAGGTAGAAGTAAATTCAAGGATTCTGTCTTCAATGCAAGCAACTTGGAATACATTCATATGCAGCCACTCGTCCCAATCCCAATTGAAAAACCCATCCACATGATTCAAATGTCCAGAATGAGCCGCACACTCTCGGTCCATTTACAATCTCGCAAAACATGGATTGAAAGAATTCAAATAGAAAGTTATAATTACAAATATAATAGTAAAATCAAGTAATTAATAGTTTAATTATTTGATAACACGCAATAGTTTTGGGACATGTATAGGACAATGACTTTGAGACAGAGAGAATATGAGCAAGATTTGATCTTTATTCGTCAAACTAACCAACTGCTAAGAATACTTCATACCATACAGTTTTGGTTTGATTTGGTAGGATTTCAATTCGTAAACTTTGTATGATGTTAAAAAAAAATGAAAACGAAAAGAAGCTAAGGCTATGAGCTTAGGAATTAAAATTACGTTTACTGGATTGGTGAGAAAAAGGTCCGTATTGCATGGGTGATCTCTCCCTCGGCTGAAGAGGGGCAACGAGTGAGCAGCTCAACATATTTTTGAGTTAAAGGGGCAAGGTATCATTACATGTAAATTTCAAGAATTCCATACCAAATTTATCGTTGTCAACTAATTTAGGCACGCCATTTCTCCCCAGTAGTTGGGTAACTCATGGATCCCTAACAATCTTATTCATCTTGTGGAAGTAAGAACTAATAATATGAAAATCATAGAGATTTTTCTTGAAAAAATTCTTGAATAAGCTTAAATCAAGAACAAAAAAAGAAAGGAACAGGCACAGAAAAAACTAAAACTCAATCTTGCTGCCGTTTCTTCTTCTCCTCTTCTGTTTCAAGAAGCTCCTCCAAAATTTTATCATCCAAGTACTCAAACTCGATAACTTGCTTTCCTTGTCCGTCACTTGATGAGCTTCCCCTCTGAAAACTCTCGCTTGCACCAACATCACTACTAGATGATGAAACTGGTGGACGACGAGGAGAAGATCCTATCACTTGAGAGAGATAATCATTAGGAAAGTTGAGGATTGCAAGATGACCTCTCATGCTAAATGCAGCTCTATCATAAGCACGAGCTGCCTCCTCTGCCGTATCAAATGTCCCTAACCATAACCTTGCTCCCTGCCTTGATGGGTCTCGTATTTCCGCCGCAAATTTTCCCCAAGGTCTCCTTCGAACACCCCGGTATCGAACCTCTTCTCTCCCTTTCAATTCCTTTTCCTTCCCTTTATCAGGCTCTTCCATGCCCTTGTTTCAAATTTGGTTCTTGACAAAGATGGTCGTATTTGAGTCATATTATTTGGTGAATGCCTATATATGTATTTCGGAGCTGATGTACTATCTGACGATAGAAGTTTGAATTTTCCACAACGTGGTTTGACAATATCTAGATTTAGAGTTTTTTTTTAAATAAAATGAAATAAAATAAAAATTAAAAAAGAATAAAGAACATAAAAAAAACATACCAACTTCTAGGAAGTTTCTCGCATCGAGCAATCTACATATATATTCGATTGTTGGACTTTTCCTATATGGAATTTTAAAAGTGTAATAAATCTCTTTGTATATATATGTTACTTAATTTGATGGTTCTGATTCTTGCGTCTTTGATAATTCCTAAAATTTAAAATGTTTTGAAATAAAATTGATGTGGCAGATAATTAGTTGATCTCTTAGTTCAATTAATCTGATTTATTTTTTCTAATTCATGTGTGTTGCTTGATATGAAAAGTTCAGGGGGCTGGTAACTAATAGCTGGTGACGCCTGGTAAGCCATGGTAACCTATAATTGTGGTAGTAGCAGGTGGTGCCTGGTAAGTTTGGTGACCGGTAACTGTAGTAGGAATAGTGGTAGTTGGTATTTGGTAAGTCAGATGATTAGTAGCTGATTCCTGTAAAAGGTCTTATTTGATTGGTGTGAGGACTCTCTAATGATAAAATCAATAACTCTGTGGAGAGAGAAAGTGCAATGGTGTTTTAAAGAGACAAGTTCTAGAAATATATATGCTGAAAATATTAAAAATAAAGAGATTGTGAACATAGTACTTGAAGGGTTCATGGGGTATTTATATATAGCCCATGAGTCTTTGTTCTTTTGTGAAGAAAAGAAGGGCGAAATGTAATTTTACCTTTGTGATATTTTTAGTTATATTCTACTTAAAATAATATGTCTCGAATCAATATAAATATTAAGGGACTCACATTAGGTTCGGGAAAAATTCTTTGGTGAGTGTTGTGTTCAAGTAAGGTGCTCGAGTCCATTAGAGATGAAAGTAGGTCTTGACATGTTATCAAAATCCAAACACACTAGACTCAGGCGAGATAACTCAAGTCCAAGAGGACGTTAGGGTGCATGCCCAACACCAGGTGAGTATATGCCTATGCATTGCATGGGCATATGCCTTGCATAGGTATGCACCCAGTGCACTGCATGGGCATACACCTTACATGGCGCCCATGTACTGGCCGTCCATGCGCCTATGAACTAGGTGCATAGGCTCGGACTATATACTTGATTCTATATTTATTGGGTGTTGTTTGAGTTTTTTTTTCCTCTTTTAATGGATTTATTTTCCACTTTAAAGGGGTTTTAGGTCTATTTTATTTTGATCAATTAGCAACCCCCAACAGTAGTGACATACATCCTGCATAGGTATGCATCCAATGCTCTTGATGGGTGGGCGTACATCTTGCTTGGGCTCGTGTTAACTCGAATCTGTGTTTTTTGAATTTTTTTTTAGAAGATTTTTTAGGTCCTCTTTGAGGGGTTCTTTTGGTCCATTTTGTGAGATTTTTTTTGTTCAATTTATTTGTATCCATGGCTCTTCAATCTGATTTGTTGCAAGAATAAAATTTTCATGCACGACATGGTAATTAGTGGGAACAAGTTTTTCTAACCACCTCTTTTTTTTTTTTTTTTCTAAATCATTCAAATTGGATTTAAAGAGATTGTCGTACATCCATCAGATATCCAACTCAATCCAGTATTTTTGTTTTTTTTAAAAAAAACAGATTATCATATATATTCTTTAATTATGTGTCGTGAGTCTCGTGACCCATGAGCCTTCGAGGTTCTAGGATGTAGTCTACCTACTTTTAAAGCATTTCCAAAACTAAAGTATTTTTATGGTAATTTGAGAACCTAAAAGAATCTAAGTTAGATTAGAACATAATTTTCTGAATGAGCATAAAATATTTTATCACATATATTTGAATGACCAAATACTTTTTTCTATAAAGAAATTAAAAGGTTTATTCAAACGAATACATTGATTTTAACACATAGAGTCGAATGAGCAAAATTGTGTTTTCACTTTAAAATATAAATACTCCATAATCATCATCTTCTAAAGGCGGAAGGAAGCCAAGAACATAATCAATTTTTATTTTTTAAAAGTAAGAAGCCTAGATCATAAACAATCTATTAAAGAAAGGATATATCATAGATATCAACATCATGAATCTCAACAATTAATTATTTGGGGGTAGAGAAGTCGCCTCCTGGTTTAATAGCTAACTTTCCAAGTAGTCAGACAAGTCTAATAAAAACTAAAAAATAAGATATATCATAGAACCTCCATTTCCAATACACTATACGTAGTGGTTCATGACCATTTTAGAGTTTATTTTTATCCTTATTTTTATATAAATCATTTAATTATATATACCTTAAGAAATTATAAATTAGCCCCTCCTAAATGTTTCCAGAATAAGAGGTTTTTAACAATAATATATAGTGGATTCTCATGTAATCTGGTATACGAACTTATCTTTTTTCACATTTAATGCATATTAAAATCTTCTAAATGTGAAAAAAGTATATCGAAACCATTTATTTTTGTATTTAGATAATATGCCCTGATATTAGAAAAAATGTATATATATGCTAGTCTAATAATATGAACTAAATTGAAATAATTCTGTAAATGATTGGGTTGAGTTTGTTACTCAAACAAAAACCTTATTATTAACTAGAAAACTATAATCTAAAATAATAATTAGTGTGTTAACATTTTAACATGTTTTTTTATTTATTAAAGCCGATATAACTCAATCAATTTTATAAAATATTGTATAACAATAAATTTATTAGAGGTTACATATCCTTAAAAAAAAAAAATATCTGCGTATGCACACAAATATACTATTGATATAAATCAATTTAATTTGGCCATCCAAATCATGAGTTATCGAATTCTAATTTATAACGAACACACACCCCAATTTTCTAACATGGAAAGCATGTCTAATCAATTTTGGGCTTTAAACCCAACCCATAAACATGAATTATTTTATGCCCCGAAATGTGATAATGCAACTTCTACGTACGCCGAACCAACAACAAGATTCGAACTTAAGATTTCGAATTTAACGAGCCTTTGCCTACCAATCCCTTGGTTCTATAACAATGTTTCTTCAACACATCAATTTAAAATGATAGTATACTTTTCCAGAACAAGTTAGCACAATTTGAATTAAAATAAAACACTGCTTTTGCCAGGGGTCAACTTTGTATGGATGTCCATGCCCAAAAGTTTTCCGCGCATGGAATCTCAATTCTCGAGGAGGCGATCGAAGATCATTCAGAGATACAGCTTCGAGTGCTGAGCCAGCCCAATCCAGCCATATCTCGTCCTTTTCTTCTTCTTTTTTTTCAATTCTTCAATTTGAATCTTAATTACTAGTCAAAAACGGCTTCATAAACTAAACAAAAAATCTTGAAGACAAAACGTAAGAAAATTCAATTTCAAATGAAGATAAAAATAAACAATTTTAAATCCTCAAATAGAAGAAGTCGAAGCCAATTCTATGAGCACAACGTAAACAAATTGGAGAAGTGTATAAAGAATAAAGCTACTGGTGTTCCTAAGGTTTTCTAGAACAATCTAAATTGAGCTATAATTCTTCAAGTTTGGATCAAATTGAAGAAACAAAAATTTGAACTTGACTAATATAATTCTTTGAACATGACTTGACTGATAATCAACTCTATACAAAGAAAAGTGAGACGTGTTGTGACTGGTGGCTCCAAATCTTTAATTAGTCCACGTGCATATTAAAAAAAATTCTTAGAGGCGGCGGTGCATAATTCACCTCTTCCCGGTAATCCAATCGATTAGATTCTTGATCAAACATATTTTAGTAATTTTTACGCGTTTCTACTGGTAAATCACAAGAATACAAAAAAACAAAAAAAAACAATTAACCTTAATTAATAAGATAAAAACTATGATTTGCCACCTACCTTATCGATATCGTAGGTACATTGATCCCAGCCATAAAAGATGAAAAGTCTTTCTTTTTCATCGTCCCAAACAAAAAAAGACGTGGTAGCATTGAAAAATATTATTTTAGCTTGTTTATAATGTGAACAGCATAAAGGGTTTGAGGTTGATGGGGTTGGATAGAGAGGGTATCAAGATTGAACTCATGAAATTGTCACAGTAATGGACACATACCTTGCAACTAATTATTCTGCACTATGGTTTTGACTTCGGGGACATCTGAGATTGAGATAGAAATTTCTTCTATACTAAGTAAATTGTTTTTTAAAGTTTTTTTTTAAATATATTTAAAAAATTTAATATTTATTTTTATATCAAAACGATTCAAAAATACCAAAAAATATTAATTTAATATCTAACCACATAGAAAAACACTCGCTTAATTGAAGCAAAACTGAACTGATATAATTTTTTTTTCTCAGTTATTTACATTATTTATATACATTTTTCAGGCTTAGGTACCGGTTCATGTACCCTGAAACAGTGAGAGTTTGAATCTTTAAGTTGTTGATTAATGTATTGACTGATTCAATTAATCTCACCTTTTTTGTTGATTCGCTCTTTATTAAATTTGCTTTAATCTGCGAAGAATGTTTTGGAGCCTCTGTTAACCGTGGAATATATGCCATGATCAATGTTACAACTTGAGAGAGTGGAACTGATTAAAATAAATAAATAAATAAATGAATGAAGAATTGAAGAGCGGAGGCTCTCGATCAAAGTTTACTCAGGAAGAAGAACTTTTACTGTTATTGATTCTTGGTTTAAATTGATAGAAAATGACATCTGACATCATAGATGTCTCCCACCTTTCAAAGTGCATGCATTTAAGCAAGTCTTGTTGTTTGTTAATTCCCACATCATTGCCGCATCTATGAGTGGATGAGGGGAAACAAAATTCTACACTGCAACGATACAAGAAATTACTCTAAAAAGCATGGTGTTTTGCCTCTTCCCAAACAAAATTAAATAACTAGTTATTGATGTCATTGATATATTAGTTATTTTAAGATTAAAAAGCAAAAAATCAGTATTTTTGCATTATAATGCATAGTAAAATAACTATATATTCTATCTTTAGAATCAAAATCTTTTGAAACTAGTGTATATGGGCATTTTTGTATTTTCTATTTCTCAAGCGCGATGAAATGACTTAAATAATTTTAAAATAAGATTTTCTTCAACTTACATCTAGAGGTATTTTTATAATTTTCTTTAGGTTTTTGTTATTATCAAGTGATAGAGAGATAATATTGTAATTTTACAAATATAAATATTATTAAAAATAAAAGCGACTTAGTAGTGGTTGCACTCTTTGAGCATTGCTTGCAGCGGTGCCAGGCGACCAAACATTAAATTTAAAAGGCAATATTTGAATCAGCTCATCAATTTCTTCATTTCTAGACGGAGTGTGTTATCAATAGAACTTCAATTTTGTTTCACCAACCTTTTCTTTTTTAAAAAGTTAAGGTGTCCTTCAATTTATTTTTCCTTTTTGTATAACAACATAAGTAAGAGATGAAGCATATAACAATAAAAAGAAAAAAATAAGGTTTGATTTTGATTTTCCAAGGAAATGGAGGCATGGAGTTTTATCTATGAATTCTCAAAGTAGTCATTCAATTTATTTTTTCTTTAGATTTATCCCTTTTATTTTAATTACTATTTATTTTATTTAAAATAGGTTCATCCTTCAATATTTATTTAATTGGAGACTAGGCTCCATAATTATTTTTTATTTTCTTTGTATATGGTTTTTGTAATAATTTTAAAAATAACTTGGGTTATCTCGAGTTTTTTTATTTATCATTCTTTGTTAAAATTAGCTTTTTAAAAAAGATATTTTATTTTTAATTAAATTAAATTGATTGATTAAATATAAACATGAGATGTTCACTTCATTATAGTTTATTTGGTTTGATTAAATATAAGTAAAAAAACAGGTCAAGAGATTTCAATATTAACGTGTTAGCTGTCAAAAAAAAATTTCTCATAACTTGAATATTTTTTTTATGAAAAAAAATATTAAGTGCAGCCGGCAACCTAGCACGGGCCCTATAGCTAATAAAGAACTAAAAGGCGGGGTGAAAATGAAGTGCACTCTCTTCACAATTCACCATGGATTCAAAGTGGTGATTTTTTTTTTAAAATTTTGATCATCAAATATTTTCTCCTCGATTGAGTCATTCAATTGCAAAAATGATATGCAATTGCTTCTGATTTGTTAACTTGTATCAGAATTGAAAGAACGAGAAGTAAAGTGAAAAGGGCAACAAAACTAGGTTGGGGTTTCAAAATTGGCATTAAAAATTCACTTTAGTCATCCTACTTTTAAATGATCAATTTTTAGTCTTTATAGTTTTCTAAAATTCAATTTTGTTATAAATATTTTCTTATTTTTTATTTTTTAATTTGAGAGAGGAGAGAAAGTCCTTGGATTTTGGTGGTAAAGAGTCTCGATTGTCATTAATTTTGATCATTAAAAAATTAGATTTTGGTGTCAACAAATTCCATTCAATAGATGGTTTTCCCTAGGTGTTCTTTGTCTTTTTCATTGTTTGAGAATGTAAATCTGAGCTAAAGAGATTTTTTTAATTCAGATTGATTTCTAGGTTTTTAATTGATTTTATTGTTGTTTTAATTTTTGTTGTTTATGTAGGTATTTAGGGTATTTTTTAAAGTATAAAAACCTCCACCTCAGTTTTCGAGTAACCCTATAGTCACCAAAGTTTAGGGATGGAGATAATACATCGTTCATCTATTTTTTAATTTATTAAAAAAAAACAATTTGAGGATGAACGGCGTGTTCTAAAAAAAATGGTTTGGCATATGGGTTAGGCCTTTTTTATGAGCAAGTGTGTGGGTTAGCCTACATGCTTATCCTTTTTTTTTTATTATTATTATTTAATGCATTCTAAGTCTCTTAAATTAAAAGAGAAATAAAACACTTCTTTCCTTTTCATTTGATTATTTCTTTTTTATTTAACTTAAAATAAAAAAAATATCTTTTTGTTATTTAATTTAAAAAAAATTGGCATGTTTTTGTTATTTTATCCCCACATGTCTTCTTTTTTTTTCTTAAAGAACTATTTTATACAAAAAAATCTCACACATTTAGTCATTGTATAATTAAATTAAAAACAATATAAAAGATAAAAGAAATTATTAAATTCGGTAAGATGCATGACCCGAGTCGTGCATTTTATAGGTTAACCTGGAATCACTCAAATTTTTTTTAATTAATATATTTTTTTATTAATTTATCATTCAACGTTGAGTTAATTGAGAATTAAATTTTTTAATTTGTTTAGATTTATTTTTTTGTAGAATTTTCACGGTCTCATTACCTGACATATGAGTTTCGCAAGGTAACTCAATTTGACCCAAATTGATGTAATATATTACCAAATTTTTATAAAAAAATGTGTTAAAAAAGTTACCATCTCAACATTAAAAAAAATATCATTCAATATACAACAAATTTTTAATTAATTTTTAATTTTAAGAAAACATATTAGCAAAATATTTTTTTTAATTTTAAAAAATAATTTATCTAATCCGTGATGTAGTGGAAACCAATGGTATAGTAATGATTATATATTGTTATATTACAATTTGTTTTGCCATATTTCCAACAAAGGAATATAAAAAATTTAATATTTTATTGATATTTAACATTTGTATTAAAATGACAAAACCGCCCTTTTATCATCTATGTTTATGGTAATTGGTTGTCTTACCCTTCATGCATTTCAAACTTGGTCGATTGGTATCAAAATTGAGAATGTCAGTCAAGTGGTCAAATCAATAATTGCACATTAGAAGAGGTCCAAATTTCTCCTTGTTGAAATTGATTATTGAATTTAGTTTTTTAAAATATGGTTTTTAATATTGTAATATTGTTTGAAATCAATAATTGCACTTGGACGAAATTATCTAAGAAAAAAAAAGAAGGTTCAATTTTAGCCTCTACATTTGTAAAAATACAATCTAGTCCCTCTATATAATTGATTGAGATGAATTGATCCGCATTTCATCTATTTTGGTGCCAATCGAGCAATTAAAAACACAGGGAGTAAGACCATCAATTGCCACGAACACAGAGAGCAAAAAGGTGGTTTTTCCAATATGACTAAAATTGATATAATCTTGATATTGTAGATTAAGGTTCTATCTGCTATATATAAATTTTACATATCGATTTAAATTATTTATTAATCTGATTCAAAGAATGTTACGATTATTTTTAGACAGAAATAATTTTCATTTGAATAGAAAAAATCGTTTTAAAATTTGATCAAAAGTCAAAATCTTTAATTTTCAATTTATTATTCTTACTTATGTCGTCTTTATTATTCAAAAGAGTTATTTTACTTCCAATTCGAATTATTTTATCGTAAATTGTTTATAGAAAATCCCTGTAAAAAATTTATTTTCATACTCTTCAGAAAGCATATCAAATAGAACCTAAAATATAATTTGCACTCCTTTTTAGTTTCATTTTCTCTTTCTTTTTTCAAATTGGCAAATATCTTTTGATGACCCAGTTTTGCAAATGCCAATACAATAGCAAGGGTGTAAATTATTTTTGTCGGATTTCAAACAATAGCAAGGGTGTAAATTATTTTTGTCGGATTTCAAACATTATGCTGGGAATATTCTGTAAGCAACGGGGAACTACCGAAGTTTCTAGCCGGACAGGTTGTGGGATGGCTCGAATAAGACCGCCGAGAATAGGTCGTTGGCTTAGTGGAAAGAGCACTGGTAGTGGGACCTTGACATGGACGCAAAGAGAATTGTGAACATCTACAAATCGACTATGTACCGTGAATCTGTTGGCATCATAGCTCGCCTAACTAGCAGTCAAGTAGTAGTGTCACTCCTGCCTTAATTAGATCCTCTTTTTTCTTTTCTTTTTTTAATGCTATTTGTGGTTACGAAACAGAATAAAAGGCCAAGCGGTGGTTGTTGAGGAAGGAGTAGAGACCACTGATGCTGTGTGTGTGTGTGTGTGTGTGTGTGTGTGTGTGTGTGTATAAACATATGTTACTCTCACTATCTGAACAGGTCAGGATCTGGAAAGAAAATGGGGAGTGGAAACCAGACGTTTCTTTTTCTTCCAAAGTTGATGTCAATCTTTACATATGAAGAACCTCCGAGTATCCTTTTACAATTCGTCTTTGTTCTGATTTCTATGGACATGTTGGATGGTATTTAATTATAATTTAATTAGTCTCTTTCAATTGGCCTTTTCCTTTTTCCTTTTCCAGCGGTGGAGGGCTTCTCATGCATTCAGATGCACAAAGATGCATGGTGTAAAAATGACGAGGACTAGCGCGCTGGCTAGCAAAGAAGAGATTTCTTCCCTTGTCGCATTGGGACAATAATTAAAAATTGCTAGACACACAAAATTCAGTAGTATCTGAACAAGGAAGAAAAAACAGATCGAAGAATATTTACAGATGAAAGTACTGCAAAATATATAGTGCCACATGAAAAACAAGATTTTAATGGTGTTCTCAGTCAAGACATAAGAATTTTCCAAATTTTATTGGATCAATTTGTATCTGAAAAGACCGCTCTCTTGAAACGGGATTTCCAAGAAGCTGCGTATCATGCGTGAACATCAAAGCTTCTTGTGCGTTAAAGAAGAGAAGAGGTGGTCACCATCCACAAAATAGTATCCATTCTTTCTGGGATACTTTCAAACATTCAACAATTATCTCCCAGTTTTGGCGACTTTGAAAATATTTCCTTGGGTTTCAAGGGGACGTGTATCCGGACCATTTCAAAATCACAAAATTAATTTTCAAAATCATGATCCATAGGCTCTATATCTAGGATAATAATACGTTCGGATCACCGATAGTAGATAAACAATCTTTAAGGAAAAGTTTGCAGCTCTTTTACTTGTTTTTTGTGAAGTAATATCTATTATACATGTATTAGAAGAAGTTTTCATCAGAGTTGACTGGAGATTATGATTATGATTATGATCACGAAATCAATTCACATGAATCCCAATGTTTCATAGTAAAAGATGAGAGAGGAGAGGCGTAACAAAACGCAACAACATCAAATCGGAAGTTACTAAGAAAGTCCCTATTGATGTGAATATAATCATGTACATTTCGTGTTCAAAGATGTTTTTCTTCTTTTTTAATTTTCTGGATATAAACTTTCAAATTAGTATTTAGAATTTAGAATTTAGAATTTTTTTATTCTCTGAATACACTAGATCAATTATTAAGAATCTACCCTTAAAATCGCTCAAAAAAAATTCATCTTGATTAATGAATAAAGTTGTTTTAAACACTATTCAAATTCGGGAAAAAAAAACAAGAAGAAACTAGGTACTCCTCCAATAACGCTATTAAATCAAAATGCATTTCCCCTGGGAATTCTGAATTTAACTCGAATAAAATACAAAATATTTCTTTTAAGGTATTCTTGTTGTTTTATTATGCAATAAAAAAAATACTTATTTTTCCTCGCTTGATTTATAAATAACAAATAAATCATGTGAAACATTTCAATATTTTTAAAAGTCAGTGCAAAGTTTTTTAAATAAAAAAATAAAAATATTATTACACTATTCCAGAAAACAATATCTTAAGTTTTGTTAATAATGATCCCTCAACTCCGAAACTATTAAACTTTGAATTTTTTTTTTATTTTTTTTTAACTCTTTTAGTATTGTAATTTAATCCATAATCTCTTTTAGTATTGTAATTTAGTATTGGAAATTGAAAACCACAATTAATCAAGTGTGTTAGATATATAGGATTAATTTTTTTTAATATTATATATATTAACAAGTTTGGTTTTTTTTTTCCATGTATTAAGCTTATGTTCAATAAGTTAGCTCAAAACATATTATAGATTATAACAAATAATTTTAGCTTAATAAACCAACTAAATCAATTGACTATAATAAAAGAATCAATTGAGAATATATATATATAACAATAAATTAAGTTTGTTGTTATATAATATATGAGTTACGTCAAGTTTTAAAAAATTTAATGCATTATTTAAATTGTAATATTTATATTTTAGATTTTTTAGTTGGCTATTGTTTATAATATTTATATTAACTAATTTTGAATAGATAAGTTTGGAAAATAATGTAAATATTAAATGAAAGGTTTTTTTTACACCTCGAATTTTCCTATTCTTTCTCATAATCGGGATCGTGACAAATCAGGATTGGCTGCTGCATGTGCCCTCGAAGATGGTCTACTCCATAGTCTCCACTTGAGAAGCCATCTCTTCCGTCGGTAAGTTACTTTGCTTCGCTGCCATGGCTTGACCCAGTCCGATTTAAGATCTGGGTTCAGGGTTTTGACTGGATCGCTCAGGTCAATTTTTTTTAAATCAAAACGATGTTGTTTTAGTAAATAATAAAAATCAATAAGTTGCAACTGAGTTTTGACCTGATCTTGCCGGGTCAACCAGATCACCGGATCATATCAGATTTTTATTTTTTTATTTTTTTAACCTAACCCGATTCCAATCTCGAGTCTTCAATCAACCCGGCAAACCAGAATGGTTTCAAAACTATGCCACCCAACAAATCTGAGACAGACAAAAACTTAGATCATTGGGATGATGTCATCACAAATGCCGTTCTGACCTGGCAATCTATCTTCAGTTGACAAGTCAGCAATTTTAGCCCATAGGCGATGCGGATCCCACACTTAATTAAATGATTAAACATATTGCCATCATATTCACTTATGGCCCAACTTCTTCGTTGTTTAGGATATTTTGTTTTTTTTTTTTATGAATAAGACTAGCTTTTTAAATTGAGATTTAATTATTTTTCAAGTGCTAATTTTCATGTAGAATATCCACGTGATGTATTCACAAAAGATTTTCTTACAATCTTTTTTTTAAAAAAATTGAGATCTTGCATAATAAATAAAGAGCAAAATAACTTAATTGCAAACAAATATCAATTGAAAAAAAAATTAGATTAATTTAGATTGTATTTGTTTTTCCATTTAAAAATATTATTATAAACAAATATTTAAAAAAACAGTGCTATCGGATATCAATATCTTACTCAGGAGATCACTTTTCTTTACCATTTTAGGTAAATACTTCATTCACTCTAATGACTGTCAAAGCTCAAATTCCTGCCTACCTGACTGCCTCACTTTGTTGGGATATACTTTATAAAGTGCACAAGACTTCAAATTTTGCATACCCCAAAAGACATCAAGAAAACAAAGAGGCCACAGAAAACACAAACCAAAAATCCCCAACCAATTCAAATGGATGCCTCCATCTTTCACTCTGCAAATTCTGATTTCTCATCCGAATCTTCTTTTAGATCACCAGACTCTTTTTATAGCCAATCTTTTAACCAAAGTTCTCTCCCTTTCAATGAAAATGACTCCGACGAAATGCTTCTTTTTGAACTAATCTCGGAGGCCACTCAAGAAACATCAAGAACAACTTTCTGTAATCGAATTGTTAAGGAAGAAGAGGTCAGTTCAGTTGCCATAAAAACTCCCGACAAGGAAAAGTCCTACAGGGGTGTTAGGAGGCGGCCATGGGGCAAATTCGCAGCAGAGATAAGGGATTCCACAAGGAATGGCATAAGGGTATGGTTAGGCACATTTGACAGTGCAGAAGCAGCTGCTTTGGCTTATGATCAAGCTGCTTTTTCGATGAGAGGACCTGGGACTATTCTAAATTTCCCAGTTGAAAGAGTAAGGGAGTCGCTTAAGGATATGAAGTGTAGTCATCATTATGAGGATGGGTGCTCACCTGTGGTGGCTCTAAAGAGAAAGTACTCCATGAGAAGGAAATTGGGAAGCAGGGGCAAGAAAGAGAGGAATGCAAGGATAGAAAATGTAGTGGTTTTGGAAGATCTAGGTGCTGATTATTTGGAACAGCTGTTGAATTCATCTGGAAAGGCTGCGAGTCCTTGGTGAAGTATCTTGATTTTATATATTTCATTTTTTTTTTCTCCTTCCATGAAATTTATTGAAATGGTAGGATTGATCATATGCTGAATCTACATGTGTATTTTTCTTTTTTCTTTTTTCTCTTCTCATTTCTCCCTTTTTCCCTTGTAAAGGGATTGAAGATTGTTGTATCTCTCTTGTACGTGGGCCTAATATACCACATAAATAAGTATCAATGGAACAAAAAAAAAAAAAAAAAAAAACGAGGTGACTGCTGCCTTTCGTTGAAATACTTTTTTAACATGGTTCCACTGAGACTCGGCTAAACAGAGTAAAAAATTGCTTCATTCTCTGTTTTGGGTAAAAATACCCAGATCTACACAAAGTTAAGTTGCACTGCTACAGTTCAACAAGGCATTCGTCACCAAAATTTATTGATAAATAAAACTAGTGTTTTCAAACACTAATTAAACATATTCGGGCTTGTTAGTAATTGTGGTAGTGATTATAATTTAAAGTGTTTTTCTGTTTAGAAATGTATCAAAATAATATATTTTTTTAATTTTAAAAAATTATTTTTAAAATCAGCACATCAAAACAATCTGAAAATATATAAAAATATATTTTTATCTATACATTGACCTATGTCAACCCGTGTTGACCTTCCCGATTTATGACCTGGTTCTTGCCCTGGTTGACCCCTGAGTTGGGTTTTAAAATTACGATAATAATAACTTTTATTTTTATACTGATTCGGGTCAACCCGGGTTGATTTCTTAGTCTATAATGGGGTATTGCCCTGTGTTGACTCCAGAATCCAGTTTTAAAACTATAATAATAACAATTTTTATTTTATATTGACCCAGGTGAACTCAAGTTCATCCTCCTAACACGTGACACCAGCCTTGCCCTATGTCGAACCTCAAGTCGGGTTTTAAATCTATAATAATAACTATTTTTGTCTTTATATTGACTTGGACCAATGATCAACCCTACTCGTGACTCGGGTCTTGCCCTGGATCAACACCTGAATCAGGTCTAAAATTATGATAATAATTATTTTTATTCTAATACTAACCTAGGCCTCTACCATTAACTCGGACTTTGTCCCGAATCGACCTCTAAATTAAGTTTTAAAACTATAATAATAATTATTTTTATTCTTCTGCATCTTTGTTTGATAGTTTTGGAATTGAAAATTTTTTACAAGGATATTTAGAAATAAAAAATATTTTATTTTTAGATATATCTTCTAAAGTATAGAAACTCATTTTAAAATTATTTTAGAAATAAATTTATTTTTATATCTTTATTTATATTTCTTTAATCAAACAGATTTCTTTTTCATTGATTTTTATCCTAAAACAGTAACTAGACAATACTTTTCGTCCTTTGAAAAATCAATGTGCACGTGTTAATCGAATTTCAGTCATGAAGGAACATTCTTGTTGGGTTATAAATAATAAGAAAAAATGGTAAGCAAATGGGATAGATAGGCATTCGAAAAGATAATAATATCAGCAATCTTCGAAACTGACAAGTGGCGGACCTATGCAAATTGCAAAGTATCTCTGTAAACAGGGGGCAGTAGAATAAGAAAAGGGTATTACATTTCATCTTGAAAACACTGTTAGGGTCTAATTTGAGTTCAAGACTCGAGAAAATAACTCTTTACAGCTAATGATATTTGGATTAGGTGGAGTATGGCTACCACTCTTCGTTAAGAAACAATTCTTTCGACGAACAGGATAGTATTTTATTGTTTCATCGTCCCTATCTTCTACTCGTTCCACCGAATTTCCTCTTGTAAAGCAATATTAACAACGTACTTTGCAGGTTGAAAATTTTATTTCCTCGTCGGATTGTGATCTAATCTACTATTATTCGGAGGCGTCTTACATTTCGAATTGTGATTTAACTAATTACAATATCTAATTAACGTCATACTCTCGGCCTTACAAATTAGTTATTAGCAATCAGTAAATAATCAATTCATCTGTTGATAGTTTCTATTCAAGCAAGCATCTCTTCTCTGGTTTCGTATTTTCTTTTCGAAAGATTGTCGAAACAACTAGCCTGTAAGGCAAATATTTATGAACCAAGAAACTTCGGCAGCAAGCATACCATTCGTCACGTGGTATTTGATTATTCCAAATTCAACACCAAGATTAAGAGTCACGAGTGGTCAATATCTACTCATTCAACGTGGATCGTTATTTGTCTTCAATTTGATACAATTGAATGGTCACTTTGACAGGTAACGGATATATCACTATCCTTGCTCCTCGGTTAACTGAACTTGGCCATGTATTTTTAAGGAAAGAGACAATTTAGGTTTTTCTATCTCACTCTTTGTCTCAATTCTGTTTTCTTTTTCTTTTCTCACTCAAAACTTGAACAAATGTCAACAAGACATAAGCAGGCATGTTCAGTTTTTCCCTCTGGAATATGAACACACGGAGTGCACTTCGATTCTTGAAACTCGAATTTGAAGGTGAAACCTTATCTCTTCTCCATGCTTCGCAAAAGTTAATATCACTTGCAAATTAGTCTTAATAATGGTCAATTTCTTATGATGGATCTGCTAAGTGTCTATTTATTTTTGCCTTTTAAAATTATTTTTTGATAAAATTTAAATTTGTTTTTTGCTTTAAATTATATATTTTTAAAATATTTTTGGATCGTTTTGATATCAAAAATAATTTTTAAAAAATAAAAAATATTTTAATATATTTTTAAATTAAAAAAAATTAAAAAAACAACTAGTATTATATTATATTTTTAACTATAGATTTTTCTCAATTTTAGTGGCTAATATTTAATAACGTGTCAACTTCTTCCTGCATTGATTAATTTCCTAGCTATTTCATTTTTAATTTTTTGGGGCCTAGTGACCGCTAAGTTTATGATTTTATTTCCAGTCGGCATTCTGTTCATGGACTTTTTTTTTAAAAAAAAAAGCTTTTCTCTTTGAAAGTACTTTTCTAGGGATGTAATTGTTTCTCATAAAAGAAGTCTCAAACAATGTATTTTTCCTATCTGTTAACATTAGAAAATTCCTAGAAAAGATTTATTTTATGTTTTTACTTCTAATAATCGTAGTTGTGTTTAGCATAGATTACCACGTGTCCAAGTTATTAGCTTATTGGTTTGCATTGTACCATGGGTCTGAACAAATTAATCAGACGTGGCTAACGTGTACTTCAAAAGAATTTTTTTAAAATAAATTCAAAATTAGATTCATAGTTATATTTTTAAATAGTGAGACAATAATATATGAGATGATATCTTTTGAAAATAGTAGCATATTAAATAGACCCAGGTTAATTTGTCAAATTCACAATTCAGGTCATGAATCTGTGATAATCTATAAAAAGCAAGTTGATATAAATTATAAAATCTAATTTTCAATCAACTTAGTATTACAAAGGTGAAAGTGAAAAAATAAATTATGTTAAAAAAGGAATTAAAAAAAGACCCGAGAGAATTCCAGTTAAAATGTCAATCTAGTGATCTAGGTCATGCACCCAACTGGGTTCAATAACTTTTTTATGAAATTACTTGTTATTTAATTGTATGATAAAAAATAGATGCTCACAAAATTAAAAACTAAACAAATATTAGGATGTTTGTCCAAAACCGCGATAGTCCCAAGAAAAACAAGCAAAAACAGATCACAGAGACCAATTAAAAAAAAGCAAATGATGAATAATAAAATTAAAAAAAATAATAAAAAAAAAGCTCAATGTCAAACAAGAAAATTAAAAAGAAACTGAAAAAAAAAACTAGGCACGTGGGACTTAGTGACCCGGCATGCCTAAGAATTTTTTTAAAAAAAGCTTAAGCAAGTGATCCTGTCAACTCATGGGCGTTAGCCTTAATTTTTTTTTATTAAATTAGATTGGAGACGTGTTGTCCGCTCATTTTTCTTTAAAATGACACAAACCACGTGTCATGTATAGTTCATGGTATGACCATCAAAAAGTGACAAAAATCTAATTTGTAACTATTTTTTACTTGAAAATACCTAAAAATACGTTAGATATTTGAACAAATTCATTAATGGCTCTAAAACAACCAAAATATTAGCAAGAAATTCAAAACGAACCTAGAATAAAAAAAACTTTTCTTAGCTTATATCTACCTTTTCAAGTAAGATAAAGGCCAAAGAACATATCAATGGAATTCCTCTCATCAAATAGGA
>Ga0325411_1001094_pt1 | contig 29798 bp, 14 predicted proteins | sample PopdelMetagenome_13_FD_206181 | JGI IMG/M metagenome (GOLD analysis project Ga0325411, IMG submission 206181) | Populus deltoides microbial communities from Bellville, Georgia, United States - Xylem-PdIQD-R4 | ecosystem: Host-associated > Plants > Phyllosphere > Stem > Wood/Secondary xylem...
TAAAGGATCTAAACAGTGGACACAAACACGCGGCGAAGCGAACACCCACAGCCCGGACACCACTGTGAATGACTCTTGCCGACAAACTTACACACAGCTCACACAGTCTCTCTCTCTTACGTGTAGTTACTGTCCGAAAGGCAGAAATATATACCATCTTTGTCTTCTTTCTTGTTTCGGTTGAGAGTGCTGTAGTATAACATTTCTTCTAGGAGCTATAATTAATAAATCTCAGTTTGCTTTGAGATTGAACTGATTTTAAATTTAAGATGCATTGCGTTTTTCTCTTCACTACTACTCCACTCTCATCTCCCTTCCTCCTCGCCACTCCTCTTTAATTAATTAAACTCCTTCCAACCCTGTCCTTAATTACTTAATAGCAGCTATCGCTGCTGCCCCCCTCCCCAACAAAAACCAAGCAAATTAGAGAGTGAATTAAGGCGTTGGTTTGTCTTCCAGTTTAATTTGGAATTGGCCATCAATCTTTCTTTCCCTTTTCTTCTGCTCTTAATCTGTTTCGGTTTTCATATTAATTTAGTTCTCTGGCTAGCTTGGATTTTGATAATCTCTCTCTCTCTCTCTCTCTCTATATATATATATATATATGTGCGTGCAAGAAATGGAAACATAAATTTGGGGTTGCTTCCTTCTTTTGCCCGAGTATAATTATATATATATATAAAAAAATCAGCGAAGAAATCGCCAAAATAGTAAGCTTGATGGGCCTCTCTCACCAGTCAATCAGTTTCTCTATCTCTTCGCTTAAATGAATTGGTCGATTGAGTTGCCCGCAGCCCGCTTCTCTCTCTGCCTAGCTAGCTAAGAAAATTGAATTCAGTGAAAAACAGGATACCGCTTACTCCTACCACTAGCTAAGTAGTATCATCGTCATCGTCATCGTCATGATGGACCTGAGTGGTAAAAAAAGCGCATCGCGGTCTGTGTTGGTGCCTTCGACAACTCATCAGCGGCAGCACTCCAATCTGGAACGCTTTCTTCAATGTGTAACTCCAACCGCTCCTCCTAAATTCCTTCCCGAGGTAATCTGCCCTTTAATTCCATTCTTCCTTTTCTTTTTCTTTCTTGTTTAATTGAATCATTTCTTTCCTTATTTTTTTTTCTTTATAAACTAGTAGAAATTAACACAAGGGTTGGTAGGGTTATTCGAATGCAAATTCATAATCTAATGGTAAGTTACCATTAGGCCTAAATCTTCGTTTTTTGAATTTGTTAAATACACATGAAAACACACACGCACGCACAAACACACTTTATTTCTTTATAATTATTCCTTCTTTTTTTTTCACACTTTTTGGCTTTTTGTCTTTTGCTTGTGTCTTCATGAAGAAAAAAAAAAACAAAGTACAAGAAAAGCAATGCTGCTGTTAAATTTGATCTCAGTCGTCGCTTTGGGGGAAAAACCGATTACCTTTTCTTTTTATTCTTTTCTTTTCTTTCTTTTCTTCTTTCTTTCGGGGAAAAACCTGGCAAAGTATTGACCTAAATAAGGGTTGGCACTTAAATCAACTTGAAAATATAAAAAATTTATATTTAAAATTTTAATATTTTACATGAATTTTATTAGAAACAATATAAGATTATAAATTTATTTAAAACAATATGAAGTATAATATTTCATATTAAAAAATTTAAAAACAATGTATATAAATATAAATTATTAAAAAATATTAAAAAATTAAAAAACAATTCATATAAATATAAATTATTAAAAAATATAAAATGTAGTATAATTATTAAAAAGTAATATAATTATTTTATATTAAAAAGTGAAGTGTAATATAATTATTTAATATTAAAAAGTTAAGAAATAATTTTTGTGAATATAGATATTATAAAAAAAAATATTAAATATAATATACTTATCTTATATGTTATATATAATTATTACAAACCAAAAAAAATTATAAAACAATTAATGCAGGAGTAGATTATAAAAAAAATATGAAATTAAGTATTCATAAATTATTTTTATATTTTTTAAATTTATTAAAAAATAAAAAAAAATTCATCTAAATTACACCGGTTACCCGTATTTTTAGTTGACCCGGTGAATTGCACAAGATCAGAATTTTATGATTTGTAACCCGGTCAATTTTCCAGGCAAACCTATTAATTTACTCCTATTATTTTACTTACTGTCTCTGACTCTGTGGTGTTGTGGGCCTAACTAGATTGATATTATTTGTCGGGTTGTACTGGACATAGCCCATTTTCATAAGGGTCTTATCCAGTTCTATACCGTACCTGACGGATGCCGCGAATATCCTGTTTCTCTATATTTTATAAAGATTTTTATATCACGATGAACTGTCCCTTTCTTTAATTTTCTTTTCTTTACACACAGCCACGTGAATGATTTGCCATGTGTTTCCCGTTGCTGAAACTTGGTACTCCACCACAGACCAAACAGATAAATGTAGTATTTATTACTTTATTTTATTTTATTTTCAATTTTAGTCCTTTTCATCTTGATGTCATTCCTCATCGCCAGAGAGGAAGAAAATCTCTCTCTCTCTCTCGACCAAGGTCAAAATGTTACTCTACGTGCTTTTATTGTAGCATATGGTCCCCGGTCCCTGGTTCCCTGCCATGGATAATGGATGGATCGGTAGTGGGATTAAGGAATCCTTTCATTTCAGGCAGCCATGCATTCATTTCTCAATTTCAAACATGGTCCCATAGCACATGTGCTCTTGTGGTGTTGTTTAACCCCAAGATCTTTGGTGAGTTAATCGATTCCATTCATGGACATGAATTAAAAGGGGACTAATAGCATGCTTCTCACTTAAGTTGCAGGTTTTTTTTTTTTTACATTAAAGTCCCATTATATCCATCTGGGAGAGTAATCTGGTCAATCAATTGTATGCAAGTATGCCAAAAAGACCAAAAAGATGAGAAAGAAAATTTAAAAAAAGAGAACAATATTTTAATTTGAACTCTAAAAAATGTTGCCATAAGACATTACACTCCATGTTAGATTATCTTTCCTTGGGAAGTAAGCCTTGAACATGCGCTTTTAACATTAAGTACCGTTGTCGTTTCAAAATTTGCTTTCTTGAATACTTTGCAGAGCTGTATTCGTGATCTAAATAGCTTATGGCAACCACCTGGTACTAAGGATATGGTTGAATATTTCACTTTGGGAGATTTATGGGATTGCTACGATGAATGGAGCGCATATGGTGCTGGCACCCAAGTAGTATTGAGCAGCGGTGACACCATTATGCAATATTATGTCCCTTACCTGTCAGCCATTCAGATTTACAGCAATAAGTCGGTGGTGGCTTCCAGGTTTTGTAACCTTTTTTCTATTCATCTTTTATCTACCAAGATTCAGCTGATAGCAGCTCCTTTGTCTCTGATGATTTGCGGCAGTTAGGTTGACCTACCGTGCTTTTCTTCTTGTAGGGACTCAAGAGAGTATAATGATGTTGTCGAATTTGAGAGTGATTCTTGGAGCGATGACAGCATGAGTGATAAACTGTCGAGGTCGCTAAGCAACAATTCCAGCAAGACATGGGATACCATTTCTGAGGATTCAAGCTTTGACCATGAGGGTTCTTTGTCAATGAGGGATAAGCTTGGCTCTCTGTCCTTTCAGTACTTTGAGATATCTTCTCCTTACTGGAGGGTTCCACTTTTAGAAAAGGTTACATTTTCTTCCTGCTATTGATTTCCATTTAGCACAAAAAGCCCTATAAATCCCTAAAGAATGTTGTACTTTTATGTTTATTGCTATGCCAGGTACATGCCTTTCTGATTTTTTATTCCTTCTCAGATAACTGAATTAGCCAGGAATAATCCGGGATTAATGACACTCAAGAATGTGGATCTTTCTCCGGCGAGTTGGATGGCTGTTGCTTGGTAAAATCGATTGGTTTCCTTGATGCATTTTATCCATGGTTATCTAGCATTTGTAGTCCAACTCCAACGTTTTTCCTTTCCATAACAAGGCTATAGTAATTGTATGGTCTTGATTGTTGATTAGGTACCCCATATATCACATTCCATCTCAGGGAAATGAGAAGGACCTGTCATCATGCTTCTTGACTTATCATACACTTTCATCATCTTTCCAAGGTATCCTACTATCTTGCACCTTTTATTTATTTCCAGATTTTTGTCTGGATTTTCGAATTTCAAAGAATAAAGCATCTTTATCCTAATTCTTCTGAGTCTCATTTTTTATCACAGTTATTCAAAATGACATGGAATTGACTGATATGAACTTTCCTGGGGTAGCACAGTTTCAACTTCTTGCACTCTCATTTTTGTGTTTTATAACATCCCATGCTTTACAATGTAGACCAAAAACAGTGCAATTTATAATGCCTTTCTGAATATTGATGTGAACAGGTATCATGAGATTAGGACTTGTAGGAATGAAAATCAGGACATGATTGGATTGTAAAATGTTCCTCATGCTTCAGTTCAAATAAGTAAAAGAAAACTGAGACACCTTTTTTTTTTCCATACGAAAGATATACCTATTCCTCAAGTGAAGGGAATTTTGAAGTGAGGTGAAAGTATTCTCCTGAGATTGTTATTAGAACCCAACTCCATTGAGAATCAGAAAAATTAGTCTTGTAGCACAGAGATAAAACTCGGGATATTGGAAAGCACTTTTATTTTTCATCATCCCCCTAACAACCAGATGGTGCTTGGAAACTGCTCAATCTTGTCCTACAATCCTTCACTTATGCTGGACTTGTGAAATTTGTTTGAACATTGCATTTTAACCTTGAAGTTGCAATTTATCCATATCAATTTCAAAATGTTTTTCTCACTCCGAGGATACATAAATATTGTGTTACCACTTATCAGAATACAAACTAATCATTCTTCTCTCCATTTTGGGCCAGCTGGCAAATCCTATAGCCTACCATGTTACGTCCAGCATTGACTTCACCAATTTCCTCCACAACTTACAACTTACTGATGTCTATTAGTGTAGTACCTGAAGAAGCATTCAGAATCCCCTAGAGAATTTAGGTCACCATAATTGATTGTTGGGCCTAATTTAGCCATCTTTGCAGAGCTTGTTGGTATCAGATCCCATGAATCCATACCATCTCGTATCTAGTACATATTTGTAACTCACGTGACATATAATTTATGTGGCTTTGTTTGATTTTGTTGGATGGCTCTGGTTCTGGTATTGCTCACTGTTCTTTGCTTCCATGCCTATCCAATGCCAAGGAGCTTTTGGATTTGATATGTTCCATGGCCTTTCAGATCAATTCTCTCAATGCTATCCATCTATTTTAGAGAGAGTTATTGTCACCTAATGTTTAACAAGTTTCTCCACCTTTGTTGGCCTTCGCTTCTGCAGATTGCGTCAATGAGGATGGAGAGGGAAATGTCTGTATATCCCTTCCTCCATTCGGTCTGGCCACATACAAATTGCAAGGGAATCTTTGGATAAATCCAGAGACATCTGATGATGAAAGAATGATTTATCTTGAAAGTGCTGCTGATTCCTGGTTGAAGCAGCTAAATGTCCACCATCATGATTATAGCTTTTTTACCAGCTGCCAGTACACAATTTAAATTGGTTTGTTCTCTAACTTGTTTCCCTCCCAACTAGGTTTGTTTTTCTCCAGTGATCCAGCAACCACCATGAAAACAGTCCCTCGTTGGCAGTTCTGATATTAACGTATAACTTTATTATGCCCGCCTACTTTGGATAGGCATCCATGTAAAAGGTTTCAAAGTTAAATGTAGTTTGAATAAGCCATGAAAGCGGTTCCCCAGTATACAATGGCTTGTTGATCCAGAAAGTTTTGTTAGAGGGGGAGTTTGTTTTGTGGACTGAGTTGGTTTCCTTGGCAAAGAGGAAGAAGAGACTTAAAAAAATGAGAGTTTGTGGATCGGCAGATTAGTTTCAGGATGTCCATTTTCGTAATTTCTTATTATCTTGTAATCTGAGCTTTGTATCACAAGGATCTGTTGCTAATTTCTAATGTGCAAAAGTGTTGTAAATGGATTTGTTCTTTCTTTCTGTTTTAGAATTTGCACTGGCTACTTGTGTGATAAGCATGTGCATGTATATCACACAAAATCTATAAGTGAATGGATGGGGTGGAGAAGTGAGATTGTCTGTGTGCCTGTCTATCTATATTCGAGAATCAAATGGTAATGAAGTGATACATGAGGGCTTTGCTGTTCCTTTTTCAATCATATTCTACTCTTGCAGCAGGATTAAGCGTGGGTTTAGTATTGTGTTTCTTGCAGCTTGATTAAGTTTGGGCTTAGTATTGTGTTGTAGTGTACAATGGTTATTTTTTTTAATTGAAAATGTATTAAATTAATATTTTTTTATAACTTTTATAATTTTTTTATGCGACCACATCAAAATTAAAAAAAAAAAATCTTAAAAAAAGTAAATTAATTTAATATTTTTTTTTTCATATAAAAAACAATTTAAAATCAAACTAAAAACTAATCTCTTACCTCTGAAAGTTGAATATATTTTTGGTCCGGTGGAGTGTCCATTTGTTTTGAGTTTGTGAGAATGAAAACTGTGAAGCTTCCTCTCCTTTATTGGAAAGTTTCGGCTCTTTCACAAATAAGCAGAATTCAAAACCGAAATTCCTTATATTCTCCCACCTTTTCTTAAACCCAAATATTACTTGAAGAAGACACTTTTTTAGTTTTTTCAATGTGTTATATATGTTTGAGATGAAATGGAGAAATGGGTAATATATTTGGGGTCAATACTTCAATAATTATAAGTAAATACTGATATAACTGGGATGATTTTATTTCCATGTATTAATTGTTATTAATTTATGGAAATAAATATATCAATGATATAAGTAAAACTCTTCATGTAAATCATAGAAGTGAAAGGGAAAAGAAGGGAGGTAGTAGTGGGTAATAATAGCAACAAGTAATAAACCTGGTTCCCCCCTAAACCCCATCATCAACCCCTAAGCCATACTGTACTGTACAGGACAGAGTAGACGCGAGTTGCTATTGAATTCAAACGTATTCTATCCAACAAGAAGAAGATGGGAGGCCCAAGCAAAAAGCAAAAGCAAAAGCAAAAGCAAAAGCAAACAAGAAGCTATCTCTTCTCTTCTTCTCTCGAGCAAACAGTAAACATACAAAACAAAGCAGCTAGTAGCCTAGTAGCAGCAGTACCATTACTTATTATTATTGCAATAACATGATTTTATTGCTTGCTTGATTTCTTTCCAGTAAATAACATCTTGCTTACATAAGTTAACTTCTCCCCATTTCCCTTGTTTTTGTTCTTTTCCACTCTAGCAAGTCAGTCAATCTCAGATAAACAATAACACCTCTCTACTCTAAGTTTCTTTATGTTTTTCTTATGTGGCTGACCAAATCATTTCATTGACTGGAAGCAAAAGGGAAGGGAAGTCGGTGATCATGTGTTCCGTGGCAGTGATATTCGGTGGTGGCTTTCTTTCTGGCCTCCTCACTCTTGTTGCTTTACAAGCTCTGGGTGTTTACTTCTTTATTAAAAGATTGAATCGAAAGACTCATCTTCAACCACAACAACAAGCATCACATTCTTCTTCTCCTCATCAAGACCTCGATCCCCAACAGTCCCTTTATTATGCCTTTAACAAGAAGGTCTCTTTATTATCTTTCAATCTCTACTGACTAGCTTCTTACGTTTACTTCTTTGAATTCTTGTCAAAATGCTGCTTTTTCTTTTTTTATTTATATATTGTGAAAGACTGATACTTTCTTCTTATATTAGGACTGATTTACTTTTGTGACTTAGGGAATTGTCTGGGTTCTTGAATCAGATAAGGTTCCCGGGAATTGGCCTGTGGAAAAAGTACCAAAAGATCAAAAGAGGAAAAGGGAGATCCTTGAGGTTACTCCCATTCGAAAACATGCAAACATCAAGGACAGGTCACTTATTTTGACAGATTCAGGTGGTTCACATAGAGCTATCCCTTTGACAGGTTGTGTGATAGAAGCCGTTTCTGCTACAAGCCTTTCCTCAAGAAAATGGTAAATATTGTCTTTATGAGACTCTTTGGTTAGTTACTATTACATTGTACAGTTTCACACATTCTAATTATTCAGTTGCCTTTTTAATGCTTTCTGGGATTTGTTTTGCTATTGACAAGTAAAGGACCAAAGACGTCATGCCTCCTACTTCTCTGTGTGTAAATTTTGGCTTAGAATTTCTTGTTGGAAAAGGAACTTCAGCCTGACAAATCAGTATGATTATTTCTCATGCACAGCTCCTTTTAGTGGTCGCAACCATCAAGATTCCCATAACTGCATAAAATGTTTCCAAAGTAATGGTCAGTGCCATTAAAGTGACCACATATGTTCAGGATATCAACTTCTCTCGTCATTTTTAACCAGTTTGACCAGGGCTGAAATACTCGCTTTTAAAAACCATACTGAAATTCCTTATTACTCAGCTCAGTAGAATCGAATTTTGCATTCATTTAGTGTTGGAAATATCCGTGTTACATAATGCAGTTACACATAGCTTAATAAGTTATGAAGTCTTTTTCACCCTTGATATAAGTAGAAACATGACTCATCTCTAATGCTATCACAGGGCCGAAAGATTTCCGATAAAAGTGGAAAGCAAAACTTCACCAATATATAATGCAAGTAAGACAGTTTTTATTTTTCTTGAGACGTCCTGGGAGAAGGAGTCATGGTGCAAAGCCCTGCGTCTTGCTTCAAGTGATGACCAAGAAAAACTCAACTGGTTCACCAATTTGAATGAAGATTTCCACCGTTATTTGACATCCTTAAATACAGGATACCCTTCATTTATGAAACCTTCAGTTGGGTTCTATGCTGAGCCAATAGATAGGGCTAGTAGTAGGCTTGATGGTTCTGAATCGAAGGTTCTCCTGTTTTGGAAAAAGCTTGCCAGAAAGGCATCAAAGACTAGTGTAGAAAATAAGGTGACTTCCTTGTTTGGCCGTGAAGAGAGAAAGATTAATGATAAATATCATCCATCCCAGGACCCAGCTTTTGCTGGTAGTGTGGGAAAGAATGCTCCAACATTAAAGGATCCTATCACCTCTGAAGAAGAAAATGTAGCATTACCTTCACCGTCAACCTTTTCTCGTGCATCAAGCCAAAGCCAGTTCTCCACCATTTCTAATACAGACACTGATGAAAAGTTAAATATTGATGAGGGATCACTCTGCTGGAATTTGATTATTTCTCGGCTCTTTTTTGATGCCAAAAGCAATGCCAAGATGAAGAGTTTAGCGCAAGCATGGATTCAGGTCTATTATTTCCCAAATTATATCCAACAGAACTTATGCTTGTCCATTGATGCATGTTAGATTCTGCTATGTGTAAATGATGCTTTTGCTTGTAGTTTTATCATCAGCAGCGTGTAGCAATGTTGGGATTGGGCTATCAATTAATTTCCATTTTGATGTAAATGCACTTAGAAATATAGCCTCAATATAGGTTCTGTTGCGTACTCATGCTCTGGCCTTCGCTAATTCCAAATGCTTGGACTTTTTGCTTGTGCCCTGACATAGTAAGTAGATAGAACTCTTGCAACAGTGAATAAATCCTGCTTCCTTCAGAACTTAACTGTGGTCAAAGGGAGGAAATCCCACAGGCTAGGGTGAAGATATTTCAAATTATTGCACGTAATAGGTGTTCTTTGAAGAATATGCTTATGCTTTTTTTCTGTTTTTTAGATTTAGATGTGCTCAGACATTTTTCTTTCCTAATTTGGGATAACAGGGAACATTGTCCAATATGAGGACCCCCAGTTACATTGGTGAAGTTATATGCACTGATCTAGAACTTGGAAATCTTCCACCATATATTGATGGTATTAGGGTTCTTCCTACAGACATGAACGAAGTATGGGCATGGGAATTTGACATCGAATATTGTGGTGGGGTGGTGCCAGGTATTGAAACAAGACTGGAAGTTTGTGACCTAGTTATGGAGAAAGGTGTGGTGAATACAGACTCAGGATCCAGCTCTATTAGGGATGTTTCTTTAGACCTTCTGGAAGGTTTTGAACATCTTGGAGAGCAGTTGAATCTTTCTGAAGGGACTGTCGATTCACATGAATGGAAGGATGAGGGTAATACTAAGCCTGGTAAGTAATTCTTTACTGATTTACGTTTTGTATGCTCGTTTGCTAGCTAATGCTTTCGAATGCTATAAACTCTGATGCACAGAGATAAAAGCTTTATATGATTGTAAAGTTGCAATCAAACTTTCGTAGTGATTCCGCTATAGGATTTCATGCCTTTCGAAGAGTCTGATGAATTTCTTTGGCTGTCATTCGTGAGAAACAAAATACTGGAATGCTGCTAACTGCTTTTCAACTTTATAGTTAATTCAGACCATATTTGTGTTGATATTATTTGAAATGATAATGGTATGCATGCACTTGGATGGATGCATTCACTCATGCAAACAAGATAACATCAGAGGATTTCAATGTAAACCAATTCTAGGATCCTGCTCTTTCTTACCTGGAAAGCCGTAAATGAGGTCAAACTTTCTCAAGGGATGTGCTTGTTTCACATTTCTCTGTTCATGCAGGAAATGAATTGGTGTCTTTCCATTAATGAACATTGCATTTAATCCTCTAAAGAATTGTGGCTTCGTAGACAGAAACAAAACTACGAGGATGGGATGGTTATCTGCTTATCCTAGTCAAGATAGGTGCATGACATACATGGCCATTGAATTATCCTGGTCCATGCAATATCATCTTGAATTAGGAATCAAGGAGGAGGTAGACCTGTGTCAAGATGATAACGATGTACTATTCGTTTATTCCACTTATTGCAACGGCATTCTTTATTCCACTTATTGTAACAGTGTTAATGATTAATGCATTTATTCGTTGTTGGTTTGGACATTAGGAATTGTTAATTGACTGATTTAATGAAAATTCACAATAAACAATACCAATTGACTCTCTTCTTTTCTTGCTACAGATAAATTAAAGGACTCTAAAAGTGGTGCATCAACATCAACCGATTTATCTAGGTGGAAGTCCATTCTTAATTCTGTCACGAAACAGGTTCTGCAGGTTTGTAAAAAACCTTTTTCTGTATGTCTAGAGTGTTTCTACTTGTTTATGAAGACGCATGTATCCTTATTGGATGTTGTTTCTCCCTTGAATTAATGTGAATTCAATAGTAGCATTTGCCTGTAATTCAGTATCTTAGTTATGTTACTATCATCGACACTGATATACATTTGTTTCCCACGTTTTGTTTTCAACCATTGGTTAGATGAATCCTCGGGACATGACTCCTGCTATAGCTGTATAATGAGAATAGTATTCAAACATAAAAATTTGCCATTTCTGTTGTTGGCCCTTCAAGCCGGAGTCAAAATCATGTGGCTAGCATTCTCTTATGTTTCTTACTTCTTCATTCCCCATCAGTTGTGCTTGTCATGGCCTTTTTTTTTCCTCAAAAGGAATATTGGATCTACGATGTTTTCTTCTATTCATCTGCCTCTATTTCAACATCCTATTTTGTAGGGAATCTACGTCCTATGTTTATAAGACCACCTTAACCATGCAAAATTCATCATTGTAAAATTTGCAAATTGATTTTAACGGTAAATTATTTCCTGCTTGGTTGAAAACTTGGAAAAGAAACTAATAAGAATGATAAAAGATTTCTTAGGTTGGTCACAAGAGGTGGATCCATACAGATAATGCATTATGGTTTTAAGAAGCGAGTCCGGGCTATTTCATATGATTACATGTATTGAATGATTTGGAGGGTACATGCAGAAGTCTCCTTAACTAAAAGTGAAATTGCCCAGTAACTGATTGATCATCGATTGCAGGTGCCACTTTCATTGTCAATAAGGGTCGCATCTCTTCGTGGAACAGTGAGATTACATATTAAGCCACCTCCTTCTGATCAGTTATGGTTTGGCTTCACATCCATGCCTGATGTGGAGTTTGAGTTGGAGTCTTCTGTTGGGGAACACAAGATCACCAGTGGACAAGTAGCTTCGTTCCTGATTAATAAATTTAAGGTGTGGAACTTCCTTGTTTCATAGGACTACTCTTCAGTATTTTTTTTTTTAAAAACTTTCCCTCAACACAAACGCAATCATCACTTGGGTCGCTACGTTGCTTGACAGGATGTCTGCATTAATGAGCATGCAGCTCTAAGTACTTCATTTCCCTTTCTCAATGTTTATTGCAAGCAGTTCCGTCATTTCAGTGAATCATATTCTGATTAAATTACTTACGACTATTTATAGCGTGTGTGATTTTTATGTTCACCGATGGAAGCATTGATCTTATCACAACTCCAAACCCCTGTATTTGCCTTTGCTTTTTTTTGCTTTGGAAAAGTTTAGGACTCTTGCTTGTCATATGCGAGATTGACACTTCACTGAGACTTCCTTTTATATTATCAGTTTGTCAATTGTGATATTCCATCAGAGTGCTTTTAGTTTGCAGCTCATGTTTGGGGTTTTAGGTGCTTTTATGGAAATTGGATAGGATGAATGATAGATGGAAGGTAGGTTCATCTGATGCAAGTCTCAATAATGCAGGCTGTGATCCGCGAGACGATGGTTCTCCCAAACTGTGAAAGTGTTTGCATCCCCGGGATGTTAGAAGAAAAGAATGACTGGATCCCTCGAAATGCTGCTCCTTTTATATGGATTAATCAAGAAGCCGCTAGTGATAATGACATTGAACTTGAGCTCTTGAACTCCCAACTTGATGCAAAAACCAATATTGAAGTTGGCAGAAGAACCTCACTTGATCATCCAGAAAGCAAGCATCAAAAAGCTGAAAATGTTCAACAGTCATTTTCTGATTATTCAGATGCGTTGCCACGCGCATTAAGCTCTAACAAGCCATCAATGAAAAATGACAAATCATCGCAAGATCTAACAAGTCCTTTGTTGACAATCAGTGAAGCACAAGAAACTGGCCGAGGAAGCAGTGGATATATCTCGGAGAGTCAATCACCACTGTCTAGGTCTCTTATAACTCTGGAGAAACAGACTCATGCTGTTGAAGAAATACCTAAGAAAATGGGAAGGAGAGCGAAGATGCTTGATCTAGGGAAGAAGATGGGGGAGAAATTCGAAGAAAAGAGGCGGCATATTGAAGAAAAGGGAAGGAACATCGTTGACAAGATGCGAGGACCATGAAAATGCAAAACAACTAGAGACTCTTGGGTGAGACAAAATGGTGTCAAGTGCTTTTGTACTCATAGTGGAATGAAGGCATCGATTAATTCACATAGATGATTCTGTTTGTGGTGCTGAAAAGTCCTTGGGTACACAGATTCATTCATGAAGAGCAGGCTACAATTGACAATAAAATAGGTGCCCGTATAGAAGAGCAACTCGACCTTGATTTTATGTAAATAGGACTTTGTTGTGGGAGTGACATGACTAGTTAGGGTAAGGGGTTTTAATAATGTATTTTTTTTCATTAATTTTTTTTTAATTTTATTATTAAATATTAATTTTATTGTTTTTAAGTTATCACACATACTATGTATTTCACATGTTAATCTAGTTTGACGTGTTAATCTAGTTGATTAAATTTTTTTTTAATTAATTTTTTTTTAATTTTATCATTTAATATTAGATTAATTGATAATTAAATTTTAATATTGAGAGCAGTGCATTGTTCTCTTTCCAACAATGTAAGAGGTTTGGATGAGCTACATTGAAGGTTTTTTTTTTTTCTCATTTCATAAAAAAAAAAATATCTGAACTTCCAAAAAAATAATTTATTTGGATTTTGATTTTTTTTAAAGTTTGGAATTTTTTTCAATTTCATCCCTGAAAATTTTATTAAATTTGATTATTTTTTATCCGATTTGATTCCTTTTAATTTTATTGCATTTGTTTTTTTATTCATTATTTTGATTTGAGTGCTATATTCTTATCATTTTCTTGATTTTTTTTAAATTGACCCTCAATATTTAATTTCATTTGGTTTTTTATCTAGTTTTGCTCCTCATTCTTTTAGTAATTTTTTTAATTATTTTTTTAGTTTTTTTATTTTTCAATTTCATCCCTAATTATTTTATTTTATTTTTTAATATTATGATTGGTTTGCATTATTTGGGTTTTAAATTGTTTTACAATTATATATTTTACTCTTTTATTTTTTTCATGGTTATCTTCCAACATGGTAGTCTTTTATTTATGATTTGAATGTTTTTTTATTTTAATATATCCTTTGACATTTGATTATCCTCTAGCTTCATTGTTTTTTGTATTTTTTTGAGTTATTACGATTTTGTATCTCGAGTAATAAATTAATCAAGATAACTATAGTTGCTTTAGATTTTTTTTTCTTTTTTTTTTTATGAAATTAAATTTTTAACATTTTTATATTTTAACATTAAATTATTGGTCTTTAAACTATGTGATTTTTTTATTTTTTTACTTTTTAAAATTAAAGGGCTATTTTGAATACATACAGGGGAAGGCTTTGAGAATAAAAAAAAAAAAAGAGAGAGGAAAGAATAAGAAAAGGAAAAAAACAGCCAGAGCAAAACTCGATTTTTTTTTAGCACACACCCGCTCTTTAATGAACGCAGCGCTATGAGGAATAAAAAGTCATTGTTTTATTAAAATAATTTTTCGTGGTAAAATGCATGTCAATAATTTTTTTTATTTTTTAAAAATTATTTTTGATATCAGCACATCAAAACAATCTAAAACATATAAATCATATTAAATTTGAGTAAAAAAAATTTCAAATTTTTTGGGAACGGGGGTTGAACTGCGTTCCCTAAGCCGGATTTTGACCACCGAATGAATTCATACACGTAAGATAACGATAGTAGAGCATTCACGCGCGTCTAAAGCTACAGTAAATGTTCTTCACTTTTAGTTTGTTTTAATTTAATAGTAATAATATTTAATCATTGTTTCTTCTTTCTACCAATTTTGTTACTGCTTTATGCCACAGTTATTAAACCCGGTCCGGGATTGACCCGGTTAAGGGCTTGGGTCATGGGTTTTATAGGTCGATCCTAAACCTGGTTCGAGATTGACCCGGTTAACGGCTCAGGTCGCGAGTTTTATAGGTCGACCCGGGTCAACTCAGGTGAACCTGGATTAATCCGGAAAAATTAAAAAAAATTAAATTTTTAATATTTTATATGAAAAAATTAAGAAAAAATTCATGTAAATATAGGCTATATATATTGTAAATAATGAAGTTTAAAAGAATATTTTAAAAAATTTTATCCCATATTAAAAAGATATTATGTTAAGCTTTTAAGTTTAAGTATTTAAACAAAAAAAATTTCTTATCCCACATTGACAAAAGATAACGTTTTCCTTGAAAATATAGAGTATATATACTAATGAGTTTCAAATCTCACATTGAAAAAATATAGTTTTTTTTCTTTGAAACATAAAGTATATATATTAATGAGTTTTCAATCCCACATTGAAAAAAGATAACTTTTTTCTTGAAAACATAAAGTATATATATAGAGAGTTTCTTGTGATTATTGATTATATATACTAATGAGTTTCAAATCCCACGTTAAAAAGATATTATGTTATCCTTTTAAGTTGAAGTATTTAAACCAAAAAGTTTTTTATTCCATGTTGAAAAAACATAATTTTTTTCTTAGAAACATAGAGTATATATACTAATGGGTTTCAAATTCCACATTTGAAAAAAAAAAAACCGGGTTTTGATCGGGTCTCACCCGGGTTTGACCGGGTTGTTGCACTGACCGGTCTTTTGACAAACTCAGACCGGTCCAGCTCCCAGGTTGGCCAAGTTCCGGGTCAATCTGCCAGCCGATCCGGGTTTAATAACACTGCTTTAAGCTGCTTAATGACAAAAACTTTACATGGATGACAAATAAAGCAGACTAAGTGTGTGGCTCGACTCATTTTGATGGGCTGAAGTTCTGCTGAAGAAGATACAGAAATAGCATTTTAAGTTTCTAGACCTCGTTATCCCTACTTTCTGTCGATTGCACGAATATACAACGATTGAAAATGTCTTGTCAAGGTGCACACCCTGAAATCCTGGGATTTCTTCAATGGTTTTTTTTTTTTTTATTTTAATCACTTCGAGATCATGTAATTAGCGAGAGAGTGATTTGGGAGCAGATGAGTAAAATCACCAGAAATCCTTGCATGTGCATGTACCAGACTCAAAATGGTGGAAGCGGGAACCATCTCTCACAATAAGATGCCTACCTGTAATCTTTGAGATGAATTTTAAAGCAGAATGGCAATCAACACAAGTTCGATGATTCTTCATAATCCTTAGTGTTGAGCCTGCTTCAGTACTGATGAGACCAAATGCAATAGCTAATCTCTCACTATGAACTTTCAATGCTTCCTCCTTCTCTTCCCTTTCTAAGTCATGAATCACAGTATCTGTTTCCGGAACATATCCAGCTTCTGCAAGTTTTAAATTTATTTCCTCTAGCTTTTTGTAGATATCAATAGACTGAGTGTGTGATCGATCTCCAGCAATGAAAACGTGGACAGAACCATTGATCTCTACCTGGCTCCAACCTGGTGCTTTAACCAACCCTCTGTCAATCATCAAGCTCCTTGTTACAGCGGCCTCCTTCCACTTTCCCATGGACGTATATAAATTAGCCATTAATACATAATTACCATGGCTTCCAGGATTCATATATAACAGCTTTCTAGCTGCTAGCTCCCCCAGCTCAAGGTTGCAATGTTTCGTGCAAGCACTAAGAAATGGAGCCCAAACTTGAGCTTGTAGTTTGACAGGCATCACTCTAATGGTTTTCAAAGCCAATTCAAACTGACCAGCTCTGCCGAGAAGATCCACCAAGCACATATAATGTTCTACACTGGGTACTATTCCAAAATCCTTCTGCATGCTTTTAAAAAATGTGAGTCCATCTTCAACCAATCCAACATGGCTGCAAGCCAACAATATGCTTGTAAAAACAACAGCATCCGGCTTTATTTCTTTTATTTCTAGCATCTTGTGAAAGAGACCGAGAGCCTCTTCTGCCATCCCATGAATTGCATAACCGTTTATCATGGAACTCCAGGCAGCTAAATCCTTATCTGATATCCTCTCAAACACTGATATAGCCTTGTCTATACTTCCGCACTTGGAGAACATGTGTATCAAAGAGGTTTGTACTTGTCTATCTGACTGAAACCCATTTGACAAAATGTACTCTTCAATCTCTTTGCCCATGTCCAACGACCCCAAGTCAGCACAAGCTGACAGGATAGTAGCCAGAGTTGCTCCATTCGGTTTGATAGCTGTCTTCAACAGCTTCTTAAAAAGAAGTAAAGCTTCAGCAGGATAACCCATGTGTGTGTACCCACCAATGATAGAGGTCCACAAGAAAACAGTTTTTACAAGTGCCATATCAAACACTTTTCTAGCTGAGATGAGGTCTCCACATTTTGCGTACATGCCGAGTAGCAAGTTGTCCAGAGGATCTTTATTCTCACATCCACATTTGAATATGAGAGAATGCAGCAATGAAGCTGCCATCAAACTCCCTTGTTTTGCACAACCTTTAATGAGATTTATAAACACTACGAAGTCCGAGTTGATGGTGCTAATTGTTCTCATTATATTGAACATGCTGAAGGCTTTATCGACATTCCCTGTATCTACGTAGCCACCAATAATTGTTGACCAAGAAACGACTGATATTTCATGCATCGAATCAAGAATAGCACGCGCTTCATGGACTTGACCATACCTGATATACATGCTCATCACAGCATTAGCTAAAGGTATGTGATCATAGGTATTTAAAAGTCCAAGTTTAAATACGCAACAGTGTATAGATAAGCCTTGTCGAAGAAGAATAGGGTGGGTAGACAGAAAGCTCAGGAATGTGATGGAGCTTAGATCCAAACCAAGAAGCCGCATTTCTCGAAGTAGCAAAGTGGCTTCATGGAACAAAAAAGAACGACAATAAGCAGAGATGATGGAGTTCCAAGAGACGACAGTTCTCACAGGCATTTCATCGAACACCTTCCTTGATGAGGGCAGGTGATGGCATTTTGAGTACATGTCAAGAAGAGCAGTCTGTACAAAGACATGGGCTTGAAATCCAAGAAGGAAGGTATGGGAATGGACCTTTGTAGCGTCACTTAAGGAGTTAGTGTTGGAGCAGGCTTTGAGGACCAAGGGGAAAGTGAAGTCATTGCCATGAAGTCCAGTTCGCAGCATACAAGAATAGAGGTCTAGAGTTCTGGTGAAAAGGCCAGAATTGGTGGAATCCCGGATCATCAGGTTCCATAGGTAAACTGTTCTTTTCATGTGCAAGATTTCTTTTTTTGTTGGGTTACTGTCGTCGTATAAGAGACGCATGGTCTGAGAAACATGCACCACTACCTAGTCGGCCGGCGGCGACTCGGCATCCAGTCCAGCATTTCGAGGCACGAGAATAAGGATATGAAATTGAATATGGTGGTGTTTTGTTTTCATTTCTAAATTCTTATGAAGTAAGAGGGAAGGGCCTCAAGCACAAGCAAAGAAATGAAGGGGCCCATGAAATAAAATCCAAACACGCAACTGAGAGAAACACAAGGGCCTCCCTCCACAAGGCCCATAATCAATCTTTTTTGTTTTCTATATATCCTCTCAGAGGAAGGAACGCCAGTTTCCACGCTAATCCAAATCAAATAACTTCTTCTGCATTAATTTGATTTGATGCATCGAGGACAATCTCATTGTTTATGATAGAAAGTAATAATAAAAAAAACATCAAACTAATAAATTTTAACAAAGTAAAATAAAGAAATTGATACACAACACAAAAAAGTCCATGAAACGGGTCAACTATTTATTTAAACACGCAAGGCAAAGGAGCTAATACAGTGAATGCTGCTACAATTCAACTCTTTTCCTCTTCCTCTTATCTTCCTTTCTTCTAGACAGGCCAGCTCTTCCATGCATTCCGATCACAGCAATGTGATCGCTACTGGGGAGTCAGGACATACATTTTACAAGCGTGGGAATCCAAATCAGCTGATATCTGTCCTTTAACTGATGGCTGATTGGAGTGCTGCATGCATGTGCGATTAACAAAGTAAGTGTATGCATGTCTGTGTGTGTATACACTACTCCCTGGCTAACCTAACCTATCATATATATTTGTGTATAGATAATATCAATGCCATTAATAATCAAATGAAGATGTTCGAATAAATATATATATATATATATATATTATTAATGACCTCACCGCCCATAAATCTCTAGCATTGACAGTAGTCGTTGGATCAAGGCCTATGTCAGACCAGTAAGCAGTAACTGTAGCTCTTGAGGAACCTCTATTCCATAGCACCACCGCTATCTTATTATTGCTAAGAGGGCCAGCCCACACCTACCACGCATATATATGCATTTTAATTAAATCATCAACCTGTATGCTATATAAATACACGAATCATGATCATATATATATATATATATATACACACATACTTATAATACAACTATTAATATCCACACTTACAAATACAAAATTAGTATACATTACAGTACAATATTTATCACGTATTTAGCAGACCTCTAAATCTCCATTATTCTTAACCTTTTTCCCCTGCACTCCAAGCTTATCTGCCCACATGCAATGCAGTACTTATTTAAAACCTTTCTTAACTAATAAAGCATTATATATATATATATATATATATATATATATATAGATATATAAAACGCACACACCTTGATTAACTGCAATAACTTCCCTGTTGCTTAATATTTCAAGTGTTTCATCACTCATTGTTCGAACATCACATCCAATGAGAAGAGGAGCCTGTGATTAGTTAAACAGGAGATCAATGATTCATAGAAAAAATATATACATCTTCAAATTAAGCTAGCTACTTAATTTATTAATTTACCTTGGCTAACGCCCATATGCTGAAATGTGAGCGATATTCCTCTGTTGTCATGCCTCCATTTCCAACTTCAAGCATGTCAGGATCTGCATGTTAATTATACACCAACTTAATCAGCTATATACTTTGGGTTTAATACATAATTAATGTTTATATATTAATTAAGCTTTGTCACCATTAAATCCTACTACATGCTCCAGTTAATCCCAGTTGTAACTCCAGTAGAAAAGCAAGCAGAAGAGTTTATTATAGTGAGTACAACGTACGTACCGTTCCAACCTCCAGGTGCAGCATAAGACGCCCATTGATCGTTTTGATCTGCACAGGATGTCATGCTACAGGTTTCAAGAAAAGGCAAATTAATACCAGCCAGGAGATTTAATTAGTATTAGTTTCCACAAGAAACTAAAACATACTACTACTTCATGACGTACCTATTCCAGTTATCAGAAATGTCTCCTGTTGTTCTCCAACTATTTCCAACATTCGATGCCCAAGTTGCTGGGTCTTCCTGCCCCCTACGGTTGTTTTTTTAGCAAGTTAAAAAGGAGATTTTAAGGGTGATGCTAAGGGTATTGAATGAATGTTCTTACTGATTCTTGCTTATTAAAATAATGACCGATAAAAAAAAAGAAGAAAAAGATGAAAGATTTATAGTAAAAGAAGTTAAATGGCTCTAACATTATCCTTGAATGAAATCCTTACCATTCACACAGTGAAAAGAAGATGGGCCTTCCAGAATCTAACAAGGCCTTGCTCATTACTGGATATCTCTCCTTTGGGCTTGTACCATCATTGTTACAGTTATCATACTTCAAGTAGTCCACTCCCTTCATTTTGTTTCACATGATCAATCAAAATGTAACCGATTATGATAAAAGAGCAACTCCAGTACTGTATCTATACACATATGTTTACCCAGGAAGCAAACGTTTTTGCATCTTGTTCCTCGTGGCCTAATGATCCAGGCATTGTTCTACTGCAGGTCTGACTCCTAATTAATTCACAAAATAAATTCAGTCAAAAAACCAGAGAACATTACATGGTCTCTTAATTTATGATCGATGATAGGCGGTAACTCACGATCATGTCTGGCATCTCCTCAACCCTTTTTAAGAAATAATTAATAAATATATTCATAATCCTTATCTGATAATTATATGTGAAAGAGAATATATATACCCAGCATCGGAGTAAATTCCAAGCTTCAACCCTTTTCCATGTATATAATCTGCCAACGCTTTTATTCCCGAGGGAAACGTCGAAGCTTTTGGAACCAAGTTTCCCTGACAACAAACAAGCAATTTTATTTTTATTCCCAATCCTAGAGCTGCACATGCTCCAAACATGTAGATGTATATGTATTCAGAAGTGATCACAGAATTAAAGAGAGATTAGCACCTCAGAGTCCCTGTTAAGTTCAGCCCAGCAATCGTCTGCAAGAGTATATATACATGTTGGATGAATATATATTTATTTATTCAATCTTATATATCAATTAGGCAGCAATCTACTAATTAATAAAGTTACAGTTGACCGACGTCCGATAGTCTACCTAAATTTACGTGTTCATATCCTAGAGCAGCAAGGCCAGATGAAACCATTGCATCCGCTGCCAAGACAACCAAGGAAAAATCAATTTTGGATTTTTCAGATCTTTTCTTAAGAGCCAATCTTGAAATAATCAGTAGTATTCAATTACCTGTATCCCTAATCAATTTCTCTTCAATGTTACAGTGAAAATGGTTCCAACTATTCCATCTGATCATCAATATGGGCAAGCCATTTTCAACAATTCAACAATGTTATATAGCTAGCTCATACATATATATAGCAACCATAATAATTAAGAAGCGGGGAGAAGATTAAAAAAAAGAAAGAAGATAAACAATAAGAGTTAATATATGGAAAATAATTAAGTAAGATTGGTATGGGTATCGTCTAAAAACATGGTAGATATTAATTATTTTTAAAGTATTTTTTACTTGAAAAGATATTGAAATAATATATTTTTATTTTTTAATCACAACTACAAATTATTATTATTATTATTTGACAAATCCTAATTACAACTAGAAATTACTGCAACGACACAGTTTAATTGAGATCAAATACTAAATTAATTAGTACATACATGCCGGATTGATTATTATGTCTAACTTTTAATTCAAAGAAAGAAATGAGATGTATGTGATATATCCAAGGAAAATAAAAAAAAAATGTTACGTTGAATATTTTAAAAAAATAAATAAACTTATTGGATCCTATATTTATTAAGATCGACGGTCCATAGTTTATAATTTTCTTAAAGTTTTCTAGCTCTTGATATTTAATATTTTTTAACAGAATATTCATTGATTAAATTCGGTATATAACTGAATTGATTTTCAGTTTTCTTTTCCATTATTTCTCTCTCTCTCTCTACACACACACACACACACACACACACATATATATATTGACCTTAAGATTAATCTAATCTTAATTGAATGGGAACAACAACTTGTAGATTTAAAAGAAAGGAAACCACTAGCTAGCTTCAAGAAGTCACACAAGTGGCGCCAGTGTGTAAACAGTCAATATAGATCATGAAAGTTGTATATATCGATCGTTGCATATATATACATAACAATTAATGATGATGAAAGTTATATATACTTGTGAAGAAGAAGAAGACAAAATAATAGTAATAACAATAATAATGAATTAAAGGAGATAAAAGGGCGGCAAAGAGGGAGGGAGGGAAGGGTACCCCATGGGTGGTGCAAGACCGAGTCCATTTGCAGAAAGACCCCTCATCCGAGAAAGCTGACGATCATCATGACTTGAATTGGAATATTGCTTTCCCATGTTGATTGGACGACCAGCAGCATCAGCATTTGACACCAATCGCAAGAAGAAGAAGAAGAAGCATATCGACAAGGCAACCACTCCTGATCCGAGCTTGCCCAGCATAGATTGGCTGCTAGATTGATGATAAACCACCATATTGTATATGCGCAGGTAGGAAGCTGAAGTCAAGTCTCTATGATATCTGAAAGAGAGGAAGAGTCAGGCTGGTTCTTGGTGGAAGATATATCTATATGTATATATACACACATGTAACTGCCGGCATCGCTATATGGAATTGCGTGGTGTCGTATTTTATAGAAAGAACAAACAAGGGATCGTTGGTCTACCACAGCTCAGCTCCACTGCGTACGGCTATTTCATTTTCATGAAATTAAGAAAGCAAGTTCCCTTCATGGATTTGAGGATGGAATTAGGACAGGAAGGGAAAAAAAAAGATGTTGAAAGTAACTGGCAGGTCTTGAATAGCGATATATATACCAAGAGTTCCTGAAGGCCTTTAACCTATATATATATATAGCAGAAAAGGAGTTAGAAGAAAGTTCATGGAAGGAGAGCAAGAAATTCCTGTCCATCATTTAAAACGTCATGATCCTTTTCTCATTTCAACATCAATGTTATGCTGATATCATAAAAAGAAATTTATTAAATTTATAAAGAAAAAATATATTTATTTATATATATAATTCAACGCGAGGTGGTTTAAGGAATATATATAATAAAAAAAGTAAAAGATATTGAGAAAAATTCAGATTTGAGAGATTTTTTTTTCGATCTATCGAGAGATTCATTAGATTTTGCATAGGATAGGCCTTTCTTCACATAATAACCAAAATAAAATAAAGTTATTAGAACAAAGACCAAGAAAATTCTCGAATACAATTAATTAAGCATAACTTTCTTAATATTTGGTATTGTGTTCGAAAATATTTTGAATTTATCTTGAAAGTATATTAAATTAATTATTTTTAGTGTGTTTTTGATGACTTTAATATATTAATATTAAAAATTAAAAAACATATAAAAAAATTATTTTAATATATTTTTAAATAAAAAATAACATATACCACAATATTAAAATCACTCGACATGACATTAATGAAGCCGCGTTGCTTTATGCAACCAATCTACAAGAAATTAAGGTAGATAACCGCGTCGATTTATGTAGCCAAACTAATGGAACGTACACGGCTAAAAAGCAAAGTCCTCGCTTCATGACATCGACATTAATTTATGTCTTAAATCCATTTCAATGGGAATTCATTGAAAAAGACCTTCTGGAGATTTGAATTTCATCTGTTTAATTTCTTAGCCATTACGTATCGGCTACGGCATTACATGACGTATATAAATTAACTCTCTACTGTTTATTACATTTAGTTATTACTGTTAGGATATTGTCATTTGGTACCAATATCCCATCACCGATTGTGGCTTAGAGAGTGTTTGGCTGTGCGTTTCAACCTGTGTTTCGTTAAATTTTAAATTTTTTTTGCTAAAATTGAGTGCGGTTTGTACCGTTTAGATTGTTTTGATGTGCTGATGTTAAAAATAATTTTTAAAAAATAAAAAAATATCATTGGCATGTATTTCCACACGAAAAGCTATTTGAAAAGCAACCGTTACCACACTGTCAAACACACTTTTAGTGGAAGCACCACTAGTGCCACAATTAGTGGCATGTTGTTTTTTTCTTGTTCCCCCCTCCCTCCCTGTTTATGGTGCATTAGATTTATTTTTTTTAAAAAAAAAATTCCTCTGTTAAAACAAAACTATTATATATATTTTTACTTCCTTAAGTATATTCCAGCGCTAGTTATAGATTCACTTCCCTTGTTGCTGACTGCCTTTACATTTTGATCCCCCAAACAAATTTGTAAATGCATAAATTCTATTTTTTAATTTTTTAAAAAATAAAGTTATCTATTCTCCCCCCTCATCTTATTTACTCAGAAATCAGCACAATTTTCTTCTTTCTTTAAAAAGCTTAATTTGGTCCACTCCTATAGCACTACCAGAAAATTGATAAATACAAACGGAAATACCGAGGGAATATTTTTGTCCGTAAATTTCCGAGGAATTTTACCAACGGAATTACCGTGAAAAAAAAATTTAAAACAAAGCCAAAAAAAAATGACGTCATTTTTACCGACGGAATTTTCCGTCGGTAAATTCCCTCGGTCATTCCGTTGGTAAACTGTGAACATTGTTCATCATGTCAATTACAAAGGGAATCACCGACCGAATTTTCCGTCGGTATTTTCCAAAGAGTGTTATTTGACGGTTTTCTGAAAAAATTCAATTAATTTAAAATTTTCATTTAAATATTACAGACGGAATCACCGACGGATTGAAAAACCGTCGGTAATTGTTGACGGTTTCTGAAAATTTTTTAAGAAATTGAAAATTTAAATTAAATATTACCGATGGAATTACCGACTGAATAATTAAAAAAATATTAATATTCAATTATCCGTCGGTAACGCGCCCCAATAAAAAGTCTGAATCCCCTTATTTCACAAGAGACAGACTCATTTCTTCTCCTTATTATTCTTCTTCTTCTTGTTCTTCTACTTCTTCTTCTTCTTATTCTTCTTCACTATATGTAAAAAACATCAATATATATTTTTTTCTTTTCTTTTCTCTCCTCATCCCCTTCTCTTTTCCTCCATGCTTGGGTATATCTTCTTCTTCTTTCTTCTTTTATCCTCTTAGTTTTTTTTTTATTATTAATATGCTTAACGAAATTTTTTTTCTCTCCTTAACTTCACTTGCAACTACATTAAGGTAAGATTTTTCTTTTTTCTTCTTTTTTTCATGATTTTTTTCACTACATTTGTTTTTTATTTTATTTTTAATTATTTTTGTTCTTAATAATTGTATAAATGTTGTTGTGAGATTTTTTTTTTTTCATATGAGATCAATTTTTAGTTGATTTATTTATAGGATTTTTAAATTTTTAACAATTGCAACTTTATTTTTTCATATGAATTTTTTTAGTTGAATTTATTTTTTTATTTTATTTATTTGTTGCAAATTTGTTTGAGTTGATTTTCTTATTCTTTTTTCCAAGCATTTTGAGTATATATTATACAGTGTTAATTTATGCTAATTTAATTATTTTATAATTTTATAAAATGAATTTTTTTAAAATATTTTTAAATAATTACCGATGGAATTACCGACGGAAATTCCATTGGTAATTCCGTCGGTATATCCGTTGGTAATAAAAAATTATTATTACCGAGGGATATACCGACGAAATGAAGCTGATAAATTTATTTTCTTATTACCAACGAATTTACCGACGAAAGATTCACCGACGAAGCATTTTAATTACCGACGGAATATGTGTTTTACGCCGACGAAAAAATTCCGTCGATAAAACTGTTAAATCTTGTAGTGTCGGGTGAATGATATATAAGAAGAGGAAGTGTGTGTGTGTGTGTGTGTGTGATGTAATTGGATTTGTGATAATGATTGATTATAAATAGTCAGATATAAGTTTGCTCCAACTAGATAAAAATTAGCTCCAAACAAATTACGTGAATGACCTTGAAAATATATTTATTAACCAGTGGAACAACTTTAGGTCAAGAGAAGGTTTGTTTATACTAGACAAGAATAACAGTTAAAAATAACAATAACTTTTGATCTGGTTCTTAGATCGTGCTTAAATTTTTACATAAGTTTTCTTAGATCGTGCTTAAATTTTTACATAAGTTTTTAAAGGTGGAGTTTCTAACTATAATAACAACTAGATAAAATCGTTAATCTAACTGTCAGATATTTATATTTTAAAAATCTTACTATAGGCCTGATTTTAATAGTATTTTTGTGATTTTTTTTTATTTAATACTATTCTTGGATTTGATGTTTGAAGTAAGATTTTTTTATTTGTTTAAGGCTTTACAAACCTGCTAAAGAGGGAGATTTCATGATTATTATTTTATAGAAAATAAAATCTATTAACTTGATGTTCACAACTTCACATCAATACACCCTTTTACTTTTACTTGTTAAAATTTCCGTAGTTTTTTTTTTTTTGTTCTCTTCAGCTTTTGCTTGCATCAATACGTAGTGATGTCTATTAATCTCCCTTCTTCTCTGACGTTACCTGAGACCACCGACCTCTGCATCTAATTATCTTTCTACGCAAATGCAATTCAAGATAGACTCAAGGAATCATTGCATTACGAGGCCTCAAATATTACCTTGTTCTGCTGATTCTTTTCGGGATGCTAATGGCTTCAAGGTCTTTGTGCTTTCTGATTTACACACTGACTACCCAGAACATGAAATGGGTCAATTCCTTATCCATCAAGGCCTACAAGAATTCTTCTTTCTGGTGATTTTGCTGAGACTTGCCACAACTTTCACTTCACCATGTCCCTTTTGAAGCATGGATTTCAACATGTCTTCTATGTTCCTGGGAATCATGATCTTCGGTGTCGCTCTGAGCGAGAGTACCAACAACAAGATGTAAGCAACCTTGTTTTAATTTCCTGCTATGCTTTCAACAATTTCACTTCATGTTTTATTCTCATTTCTTTCCTTTTGTGTAATTATACAAAAACCAAAGTACATAGGAATCCGTACCCATATTAGTTTTCCTCTTTGAATATAACTATTTTTTTTATATACTTTCACTGTCCCACTGTGGACAGTCCTTTGTATTAATGGTAATAAAACAGAAACAGAAAGATAGACGTTGAGACATTGGTTGATTATAGAAACAAATCAACTGCAGCAACAAGGAAGGTTACGTTGGAGGACAAGATAGAAACAGAAAGAGACGTTGGCTGATTATGGAAGTAAATCAGCTGAGAATTAGGCTATTTAATGTATCCAATTTAAGCAACTTGTATTGCTATATAATAACCAGCAGCCCTTGCAGAATATATTGCTGCATATTCACGTTGTTTTCTTAAGAAACAGAGAAACCTTTTAATATACCTATCCTCTGCAACTTTTCTCTCTTTGTAGCAGCGTTTCACTTTCTTCGTGTGCGTGTTCTGCTACAGTGCTACTGCCTTGAATATTTTTTTTGCAAAGTTGTAGCAAAAAAAAAAGAGAAAAACATGCGATAAAATACAGTAAAAGAAAGTGTCTGGCACACCTTTTATTTCCAAGCATCGTTATTCATGATCTAGGGAACCCTTAACAAAAGACAAACTCCTCACAATCACGATGTTCCAGACCCAAAAGGCAGAGAAAGAGACAAACACAGAACAAACGAAACAAGGTAAAGATAACTACTGACAATACATGAAGCAAATTTGATTAAGGAAGAGGACTAGTAATCTTCAGGAGCCAGGGGCTGATGCTGATGAGTATGGTGAGCTACTGGCTCTGCTGAAATCACAATGTACTCATAAATGAGGGCTGCCAAGCCTCCTCCAAGGAAAGGACCAACCCAGTAGATCCAATGGTTCCTCCATCTCCACCCAACTAGAGCAGGCCCAAATGCTCTTGCTGGGTTCATTGATGCTCCATCAAATGGACCACCAACCAAGATGTTTGCCCCAACGACGAACCCAATTGCTAGAGGTGCAATGATCCCCAAGCTTCCCCTTTTGGGATCAATAGCTGTTGCATACACTGTGTATACCAGTCCAAATGTCAGTGCCATTTCCAATAGAAGCCCATGCACCTCTCCAACCCCTGATTGCACATGGAATCCAGCTGGTATCTGCAGAAATCAATAGTCTGGTTATACATACATATATCACTGAGAAGAGAGGGAAACCTGTCACAGAGAAAGTGTCAAACAAAAATCAAAGAGTGCTAAATATATATGCCATGTATCTTACCATGCCATTGGTGACAAGCCTCAACAAGAGAGCAGCGAAAATAGAACCCAAGAGCTGAGCAACCCAATAAGAGACTGCTCGAATAACCGAGATCCGGCCACCAACAAGTGAGCCAAAGGTAACAGCAGGGTTTACATGGCCACCTGATATGTTGATGCTGGATGCCACAGCAGAAAACAGTGCCAATGCATGTGCAAGTGCGACCACCAGCAGCCCTGAAGCTGGTGGCCCAGTTCCCTTGTATAACTTATCTGCGCGCAAAAGTAACCAAGATCAATTAAACTTATGAAGTTCAAAGTGAAAGAAAAGAAAAGAAAAGCTTCAAGGTAGGCAGAACTTAATTAATAGAAGAGATTGAAGATGAAAGAGGATCGTGTTGGCGAGGGGATTAACAATATAAATTTTATAATACCGAGAGCAAGAATAGAGCCTTCGCCAGCAAATACAAAGATAAAAGTGGAGACCAATTCAGCCAAAGCGGCTCTCATGGCGTCAGGGCGGGTGGCCTCATCAGCCTTCCCAAATGCATATCTGCGAGGCATAGTGTGTCTTAACTTGGGTGCAAATGATATCTTTTTCTTTTTTCCTTCCTTTTAGCAGTACTCGATCCTCCGCAATATGAATATGGTAGCTGTGAAAGAGCTCAACCAGTACTGTCCAATAAGAAAATCCCACAACGAGCTAGAAGAAGTACTGGTACTAATCAAGGCGATATCAATATAGTTTCTCTCAAGGTAAAGATGAGAAGGGAAGAGTAGGGGAGAGTGGCTGGCAAGCTAGGCAGGTGGGTTATTGCATGGACGACGAGGTGTGTGGCTGTTATAGCTCAAATCAGCCGAAGAGGAGGTGGGACCCATATGGACATTTGGGGGATAGCAGGGAGTCCATGTTGACACGTAGGGTTGTATGTGCTACCTCTTCAAGCCACCTGGACCAAGTCCAAATGCCTAACTTATTTTTTTATTTTTTCTGGTTCTTCAATTGTTTTGTTCTAATTATATCCTTTAATTTTTTTTAAAAAAATCATTTATTTTTGTTATTATATATTTAGCTAAAAAATAAATTTTTTAAATAAATTTTTTTATATAAAATAAAGCTTATTTGTATAAAATAAAAAAAATCTTCAAAAATTAAATACAAAACAAGAATTAATTTTTAAAAACCTCTATTCTAAAAAAAACTTTAAAAAAAGGCCTTAAAAAAAACCTAGACCCGCGTGCTTTTTTTTTTTTTTTTTTTTTTTTTAAATATTTGTTTTTTTATTAAAAA
>Ga0325411_1001099_pt1 | contig 29744 bp, 12 predicted proteins | sample PopdelMetagenome_13_FD_206181 | JGI IMG/M metagenome (GOLD analysis project Ga0325411, IMG submission 206181) | Populus deltoides microbial communities from Bellville, Georgia, United States - Xylem-PdIQD-R4 | ecosystem: Host-associated > Plants > Phyllosphere > Stem > Wood/Secondary xylem...
CTTGCGGATGACGTGCCATCTCTTATAAGAATTTTCAACCCTTTTTATAGTTGAAAAATCAAATTTTAGATTTGTTGGCCTATAATCTAAATTTAACATGTTTTCACTCAAAATATATATATATATAAAAACATTGAAATCTTTAAAAATTTATTTTTAATCCCAAAACACACTCTAATTAATATAAAATTTAATTAAAAATTTTTTTTTATATTCTAATCTAATTTTTCTAACATAATTTAATATCCGAACCACTTTTATATAAACTAAAAATTTAGTTTTAGATTCTTAATTTTAATTTTAGTGGAACTATAATTTTCAATGATTTGAAAAAATAAAAAATTTTAATAAGAAGATTTAAATATTTTTAAAAAAATTATTTAAATTTCGAATATATTATTTTTCTTTTAATTCAATAAATATATGAATGTTTGTTTTTTTAATTAAAATGATGTGGAGGGACCCAGGTGGTCCTTACACACAACTAGAGGTTTTGGGTAGGAACCCGTGAAACAAAACTTAGCCCAGGTCCATACCATCATTTATCGGGCCGACAACGGGAGAGGAATTAATAACCAGGTCCGAAAGCGTGCGAACAGCTTTTGTCGATGCTTCAGAGTTGAGAAAGATTGGGTGTTCTGTTTTTCTAGGTTTCTGTCTCAGTCCCAGTTGAGAGTCCCTGAGAGTTGAGAAAGATATCCTTTTTCGACAGACTAGTTTCTTTAATTCGAGGGCCATGGATGGATGCCGGTAGCTGATATATTATTGGGATTTCACCTCTCCTCTGCTTGCTTACCGCGGTAGAAACCCATGGTAGGTTAGTCTTGACTTTATTTATTTTTTATTTGCTGTCAATGTCTGTTCCCATGATCTGGTTTTACATCATTTCTCTAATGTGACCTATAGTGCTAGGGAATTTAGACTAAGTAGGTTCTAAAAAATGGATTGCAATGTGCCACTACTTGGCATCAAGTGGGGAGGTTTGAAACAAGGTAAAGGAATCAGTAGCTATGTTTTTATTGTATGAACTAGTTTTATGCTTGGCATTTTTTTTTCTTGTATGATCTTTTCTTTTTGCGCGCAAACAGCCAAAAATGTTTGAAGAAATGGGTTTGTTCTGAAACTCTTCCATCCATTTTTACATGAATGTTTTCGAACAAAACAAGTATTTTCCATAATTGCCAAAATTGAATTCGACTATCTTTTTTTTAATGTCCAAGACAATTTAGGGACGTGAATATTCAGCTCCAATTCCCATCCCTTTCTCTGCAAAGTTTCTTTTGTTCCTTTCAAGAAAACCATTATTCTTTGAGACTAATCAAAGCATGCCAATTTTTTTTTTCTTGTACCCTCTTTTATCATGTGGGAACATTACTGTTGCAATTTGCTTATTATTGGTGGAATGTGCTGGTGAAATTGGTTGACTGTGTTACTAATCTAAGCTCCCTTGAGCAAAGTTTATTTGAATCAGACACACGAACTTGGGAGAAAAATTGAGAAACAGAGAATGGATAAATTTTTTTTGAACATTTCTGGAGTTTCATCTCCATCATTATATTGTTGGCTTTTAATGCTGACAATATTTTCTTTAGTGATACCAATTCTTTCCCTTTGATACATGGGCCAAGTGTCTGGTTGAGAATGTTTTCCTTTTAACTCACTGGCATGACATGATGATTGTAGGTGATTTTTTTTTTTCACTACAGAAAATAAGTTATTCTCATTGAAATATGGCATTGGTTCTCCAAAAGAAAAGAACCTCTCTTTTTTTAGCCTGAGGGAATTAAGATGCTTGTGTACTCATTTATGGTCGAAAATTCATTTTCAGTTTCATTTTCTCTCATTTGTTTTTACATTAGATATTATTTACATTTGTATGTACACACACACACACTCACACACACACACTCACACACACACACACACACACACACTCACACACACACACACACACACACTCACACTCACATATATGTATGTATGTATTGATACCGAGCAAATCAACCACCCCATATGTAGCACAATGAATGAATTTACTTCCCCTTATTTCAAATAAACACGAGGAAAAAATTGTAATTGACTTCTGATGTTCTATTGTATTAACGTGTTCCTTTCCATTCAATTTTTATTAAATTCCTGATATAGTTATTTGTTTGGAAGTTAGTTATTCCTTTAATGCATTCATCTGTTTTAATTTCATGAGTTACCTTCTTTTTTATTTCCTTATTCTTGTCTTTCTATTGTCGTATCCATATTTTGTTGGAGGTTTTATGTGCTAGCTGCATTTGAAGAATACAAGTTTGAAACTGGTTATTTTGCGTGTTAGCACGAGGGGAAGCCTATCGAGCAACTAAAGTTGTTTCTCCACATTTTGGTGGATTCATGGCAGACCTTGCTTTAACTGTGCCTGATGCTCCTCTTGCATTGTCAGAACATGCTTTGGCCATTGGACAAGAGTTTCCTAATGTTGAAACTTGCAGAAGAACATTGAAAGATATTGCTATAGCGCTGCATTTTGATCTTCGGATAGTGAAATCAGATCGAAGCCGGTTTATAGCCAAGTGCTCTAAAGAAGGCTGCCCATGGCGTGTCCATGTTGCAAAATGTCCTGGAGTTCCAACCTTTTCAATTAGAACCTTACATGGAGAGCATACTTGTGAAGGAGTTCAAAACCTTCACCATCAGCAAGCATCAGTAGGTTGGGTCGCTAGGTCTGTAGAAGCACGCATTCGAGACAATCCACAATACAAACCGAAGGAAATACTGGAAGATATCCGTGACCAGCATGGGGTTGCTGTTTCTTATATGCAAGCCTGGCGTGGGAAGGAGCGCAGCATGGCTGCCCTTCATGGAACTTTTGAAGAAGGGTTTCGCCTTCTTCCTGCATATTGTGAGCAGATAAGAAAAACCAACCCAGGAAGCATTGCATCTGTTTTTGCTACCGGACAAGAAAATTGTTTTCAAAGACTTTTTATCTCCTACCGTGCATCTATTTATGGCTTTGTAAATGCTTGTAGGCCACTTCTGGAACTTGACAGAGCACATCTTAAAGGAAAATACTTGGGTGCAATACTTTGTGCTGCAGCTGTTGATGCTGATGATGCATTATTTCCTTTGGCCATTGCTACTGTTGATGTGGAAACTGATGAAAATTGGATGTGGTTTATGTCAGAGTTGCGGAAGCTTCTTGGAGTAAATACTGACAACATGCCTAGACTTACCATACTGTCTGAAAGGCATAAGGGCATTGTAGAGGCAGTTGAAACACACTTTCCCAGTGCATTCCATGGATTTTGTCTGCGATATGTTAGTGAAAGCTTCCGTGACACATTTAAGAACACAAAGTTAGTGAATATTTTCTGGAATGCAGTTTATGCCCTCACAGCAGTTGAATTTGAAAGCAAGATCACTGAGATGGTGGAGATCTCACAAGATGTTATACCTTGGTTTCAACACTTCTCTCCCCAGCTTTGGGCTGTTGCATATTTTGAAGGTATGCGATATGGCCATTTTATGCTGGGGGTTACAGAATTATTGTATAATTGGGCTCTTGAATGCCATGAGCTCCCAATTGTTCAAATGATGGAGCATATTCGGCATCAGTTGACATCTTGGTTTAGCAATCGTCGTGACATTGGCATGAGCTGGACCTCAATTCTTGTCCCATCTGCTGAGAAACGGATTTTAGAGGCTATTGCAGATGCACATTGCTATCAAGTGCTTCGTGCAAATGAGGTGGAGTTTGAGATTGTGTCGACTGAGCGAACAAATATTGTGGATATTAGGAGTCGTGTCTGCTCATGTCGTCGTTGGCAGCTCTATGGTTTACCTTGTGCACATGCTGCTGCAGCACTTATTTCCTGTGGGCAAAATGCTCATTTATTTGCCGAACCTTGCTTCACTGTTGCAAGTTACCGGGAGACATACTCAGAGATGATCAACCCTATTCCTGATAAGAGCCTGTGGAGGGAACTGGGTGAGGGAACAGAAGGTGGAGGTGCCAAGGTTGACATTACAATACGCCCACCAAAAACTCGCCGACCACCTGGCAGGCCAAAAAAGAAGGTTCTTCGTTTAGAAAACTTTAAACGCCCAAAGAGGGTGGTTCAATGTGGTCGCTGTCATTTGTTAGGACATTCTCAAAAGAAATGCACAAAGCCAATTTAACTAGGATGTAGCTTCTTACTGTACCTTTCAGTTAATCTAAAAATGGCAACTTAACTAGGTGTGTTTGTAAACATGATGTATGTTTTCATTTAATAGCACAATGGCCTAATCCTTTTTGTAATTCACCTTTGTCTTGTGAATATGGAATTACCATTTTGTCATATTCAAGCTTTGTTGCTGAGACAAATTTAGTAATAACAAGCACTTGATCGGTTCTGAATGTCCTGGGTCTTATCATTTGAAACTCTACAGCAAAATTTCTGAGCATTACGTTTTGTGTGAAGTGCAAACAACAGGTTTGTCGCAAATTGCAATTCATTCCTTTGATGATATATTTTGTTGCTTATGTTTATTGTTTGTTTTATGACAACATGGATGCTGCTAGCACATGGACTATCATAGGATAGAAGATGTCCCGAATAGGAACTGATATCAACATGAACTCATATATTTTAACTAAGTTTTGTTACTAGAAAGAATAAAACCTTTTTATACTCTCACATCAAATTTTCAACCCAAATCCAGTTGTAATGATGATGAATCTTGAATATTGTTGTCGATGCAGCAAATATCACATTAAAAATTTATAATCAAACCAAACACAAATTATTTAATTGGATGGGAATTTTTATATGAATAAACATGAAGTTTTCCTAAAAACAAATATTTATGTGTCGATTAAATATAAATAATATCTATTTATTTTTAAATAAAAAAATACAGTTAAAATTGATCAACCAAGAAACCAGAAGTCTCAGTGAACTAAAAAAGATAGAAGTTATGAGTCTTATTCTAAATAGAAGTTTTTAGTAAATTATGCTAGAAAATATAACAAATTAGTTAGAAAATATATGATTTCTAGAAAGAAGATGTGTTGATAGAAATACAGATTATATCAAAATTCAAGCTCTTAAATTTGTTATAAACAATTTGTATATAGGTAGGAATTGTTGTTCATGTAAGATTATATAAAAAAGACCATCCAATTACTAAAACCAATAGTCAACCCTATATACACAATTTATTTACTTATTTCCATGTAATTTGTCAATTATTTATCTTTTATCACAATTTATTGCTTTTCTTTTCTTTGATTTTGCATATAGATTTTGCTTTATTTTTTTCTTGCGTCTTTAGTCTTTTATCTAGATTAGTTTTCTTACATTACTCTTTCTTCTTAACTTGTTAAAATCAAATTAAGAACTCCACATTTTATTTGATTTGTGAGGCTACTATCAACCTTTGTTTAAGAGTAGGTAGCAAATTATAGGTTCTCCTTGTTGAAAAGAAAAAATCAAGAACAAATAACATAATTGATTGAGAATTTAACGAGAATTTAACAAATTAATACGTGATCGATAATCAGATTATTTATCAATTCAACAAATTGACACTTAAAATGGGATAAACTTATTATTTTAACACATAATAATCATGAAAAAGAATTATGGTAAAAACATCATCATTATGACCAAAGAAAAATCAATACATGTTAACTACAAATGTCAATCTCATGGTCATGAATAATTTGATTGCCTCTCAACAATACAGGGACTAATTAGAAAGCCTCAATTAGACATGTCACAAGATAGTTCGTTATCATCTAAATCCCTTAAAAAACAGCACATGAATAAAGTCATAGTGCTCACATGCAATGTATAACTCAACCAATATTCCCAACAACATTGCCTTCATTGGTTCTAAAGGGTATGCTAGTGTTTCTACACCTTCAACACAACATCATGCATATCATTTTTAAAGACTGAAGGTGTAGTCATATGGTCACAACCAATATTGCCAAACCCAATAAGCCACATGTGGCTCCTCTTGAAGGACAATCCTTTTATAAACAAACAAACTTATCTAATATTGATTTAATAGACATCCATTTAGAGATGAAGAACATAACAAACATGACTTACCATAATAACACATTATGTTAGTTAATAAAATCACGTAGACCATTTAGATTAAGTTAAGGCAGAATCGATCTTCTATTATTTTTTCTCAGATACCTAAAAGGCAAGTACGAAGGTATGATCTAATAGTATTTACTCCATTAGAAATGTATGAAAGTTCCTAACCACATTTTGGGTATCACATGCCTACATATAAAACACAACAACAACCTTAGCAACATTGGAGCATAAGGTGTCATCTACTTTATATGTATATAGGTAACCTTAAGCTATTTATATGGCTTAACCACCTTACCTCTAAATAGTCCGACCTATACTTGGAAAATGCAATACTTCACATATTGCCTTTAAGTAAGGCAATGCTAATTCTCCTGCACCTTAAAGATATATTATTGACCAACAACCATAGGGGATGAATTGATAAGATGGAACTTACCCAACACTTACAAAGGATGGGGTTAGATGTTGAATATACAAAACAACTTGTATGCAATCATCTATACCATAAAAGGGTTGATCAACTCTATTTAATGCCTAGAGGAATTAAAATTCTTAATTTCAAATAATTCTTTACAGAGAATGGTGAGTCAATGAGAGAAAATAACACCAAATTGACTAATCAATATGGCATTCAATATGGTGATAATGTTGTTAATCCTTAATGAAACTAAGGCTATTTAGTTTTTCATCAACCAAAATTGTGTTCCACTAGTTCTCCACATTACCACCTAACTTTATTAATAGTTAGGAGGAAATGGAGGCTTATTTTCAACAATATTTATATAGAATATAACTAGAGGTAATAGTAGCTGTCTAGCCTAGAATTTTTCAATACTAGAAGAGTCCATATAAAGTTACGTACTTTATTTTAGGAATGTGAAAACCAAGTGCATTATAATTATAATAGAGTAAGAGTGCATCAAATTAATTCTAGAAAAGATGCAATGGAATACAATAAAGAGGTTCGTGGAAACCAAAAATACTAATATTTATACCCTTGCAAATGATGTTGCTTGATATGACAAAATGCTAGGTGAAAGAGAAAAAAAGGCATTAAAGGAAACTCATCCAATTTATCATCACTCCTTTTTGACCCCATAAAAAAATCAAGAAAAGAAAAAAAAAAGAAAAAGGTTTGATATGAGAAATGTTCCTCTAACACCATTTAAGATGGATGATGGAAAAGATGAAATTCAGACCTTTTGATTGAAGTTAAGTTAGGAACTAAAAATAAGCTTAAACCGACTTATATAAATGAAAATATACTAAAAGATTATCGTGTGAATTTGGTATCATCACTCTTATAAGAATTATTTTGCTTGGAACTATGATGAAATTGCCTTGGTTAGGTAAAAGCTTGGTCAAGAATTCATTACCAATCATGCCAGGATTTAAACTATACAGTTAACCTCGAAGAAGAATGACTTCTAACATGATTGAGCATATTTTAGAATCTAGATTCATTAGGCCAATAAGTTATGCTAAATAGATTTTGAATATCATACTAGTATTAAAAAAGAATGGCAAGTTAAGAATTTGAATAGATTTTAGAAATTTCAATCTTGCAACTCTAAAGGATGATATCAAATGTCAAAGGCTGATATATTGGCCGATTCAATAGTTGGAATAAAATCCTCGACTTCATGGATGGATATCCAGGCTATAACCATTTCTTCATTACAAAGAATAATGTATCAAAGACTATTTTTAAATGTTCTGGCTTACTAGGAATGAATGAGTGTTTAGTAATGTCATTTGGCTTAAAGAATATTGATACTACTTATCAAAGGACCATGAATTTGATCTTCTACAATATGATAAAACTATATCATGAAGATCTACATCAATGATATTATGGTTAAATTAAAATCTAAAACCAATCATATGGGTTAGTTATGTTTTGAGTGCCTTGGAGTATAATTTTTAAGATCATCCACTATAATATGTCTTAATACGAAGGTAGGAAACTTTTTGGGATTTCTCATATATCAACTTGGAATAGAGTTGGAAAAAAACTATATAAAGGCGGTAATGGAAGAACAATCAATATAAAATAAGAAAATGTTATATCATCTTATTAGAAAAATCAATTTTCTTTAGAGGTTCATATCAAACATTATAGGAAAGATCATGTCAGTCACGAGACTCTTAAAAAGGAATGATGAAGATAAATTTTTATGGGCTAAAGAGCACCAAACTGCTATTAAAAAAATAAACATTTATTTAGTAAAACCACCAGTATTATCCCTACCAAGCCTTTAAGGCCACACCTATCTACTATACAAGGATCAATTGGTAACTTGTACTATAAGGGAATAAAGATGAATATGAATAGGTTATTTATTATTGCAATCATTTTGTCATAATTGTTGAATAACGTAATACTTCAATATAAAAGCTTTATTTGTCCTTATACTTTAATATAAAAGCTAGTATATATTATTGGTATATATTGTTAGTTAATGTGAATAAAATTTTCACATAAACTTAATAAAGTATATACTAGCTAACATTTAGTAAATGGTTATACTGGTAAGTGGGTTTTAGCATTTTCTGAGTTTAATTTTTATTACATACCATAAAAAAGCAGTCAAAGGTCAAGCTTTAACTGATTTCTTGGTGAATCACTTCTATCTCGAGATCGATCATGAATTGAAACATGATATGAATATTATTGTTACATAATTTGTGCTATAGTATTTTGACTTTATAGAATGAAAAGAAAAGCAATAAAATTGGTGTAGGATAGGTAATAGTGTCTTTAATAAGTCATAAGATGACTTTATCATTTTGGCTTAATTTTTTCTATAACAATAATTAAGCTGAATATAAGGCTTTGATCATAGGTTTCTAAATATTTCTAGAGTTACAAAAACAATTAGTTATAGTAATAGAGGATTCATTACTTGTTATAAACCAGCTTATTAGTAAATATAAACATGAACATCTTACGATAAAGATAAAAAAAAAAAAAACCTTATTAAAAGGTTTTCTTATTTACTCTTTATTTTTTTTAGTGAGAGAAAACAATCAAGAAGCCAATAACTTGACTCAACAAGGATTAAGATACAAAATGACATCTGATCATTGTGGCATTATTCTTGTTAGGATTATTGATTGATCAACTATTGTTGATATGCAATAAGGATATAATGATGATAAAAAAGGTACAGGCATGATTGTTAAAAATTAGAAAAACAATGAAAAGGTTGTGGTTGAATATTTTTGCTAAGAACATGTAGAGAGTCTTAGTAAAACAAGTAAGGTTTTAATTTTCTTAATCCATATAAGGACTAAAGATTAGAAATTAAGACCTATTTGATCCATCAAAAAAAGTTTTAAAGTCTTTCAAATGAAAAGTAACCACTTATACCATTCTGATATATGTTTTTGTTTTTATTTTATTATAAAAGACATAAAATTTGAGTTTTGCTTTAAATTATTAGACATAAATTTTTTATATTGTGTTTTGCTTAAAAAAGCTTTATAATGAAATGGTTACTTATGAACCATGACTTTTATTAGCCAAGTAGTACTAAAGATTACCTTAGTTATGCAAAATAATGTTAAACATGTTAATAGTTTAGTTTAATCTAGTATGTGTTGGGAAATGGATATGATTAGTAAAATATACTCACTTTTTTTTAATTAACGTAAGTGTCCGGGCCAGCTTACGCATATCTCGACTAATCTCACAAGTCCTGAAGTTAATAATCATGTAAGTCTCTAGTGGCCATCATATTAGCAACCACAAGGCTCGAACCTAAGACTACAGGGGGGAACGAACCCTTTGGTCCCAAGCTCTTACCACTATGTCACCTACTAGATGGTTCAAATATACTCACTTTTATCAAGGAGTCATTTCATCAAGTAGGTTAAAGCCATTTCTTATTGATTGATCAATTAATAAACTATGATCAAGTTCATTAAGGAATAAATCGTCTTTAAATTTGGGTTTCAGAAAACAATTATGACTAATCAAGAGACAATCTTCACTAGAAATGATGTGAAGGGATTCATATAGGAGTATAGATTTAAACTAATTTATTCTACTCCTTATTATACCTACGCTAATGGGCAAGTTGAATCGACCAATACAACTTTGATTCTTAACATATAAAATTTGGTTAAAAATAGAGCTAAGGCTTGACATGATGCATTATCGTATATTTTATCGGTATATAGGACTTTATAAAAAAAACATTTCTCAAAGACTCAACCATTTACTCTAACTTATAGAAATGATGTTATGCTACCCATGAAACTTGTAGCTTAGTCACTCACAAAAAGCTATACAATATGATATGAACATGACAAATTATTAGGCTATTATGATAACAGAGTTAAAAGATTTGAATGGATAACACTTACTACATTTGATCATTTGCTAATACACAAGAATAAGGTTGAGAGAACATACAATAAATATGCCCGAATATAATATTTTAGTGAATGATCTGGCATGGAAGACCATGCTACTAATTAGCCATAAAGATATAAAATTTAGCAAATGATCCCCAGATTGAAAGACCCATATGTCAGAATTCTTAAAATAAATGAATATCATCTAACTAATCAAGATAAAGAGGAATATTATCAATCAATCAATGTTTGATATCTAAAGAATTACCCTTATATAGACTTCTAATAGAAATCTAGATTTCTATGGAAAATAAGGGATTGACTTGGAGATCACAAGTATGAAGTTTCTTTATATTTATATTGTTTATACTTTAGGTTTGATCATTAGCCTATTTTTGTTTTATAATTTTTATTATTGATCCTTAGTAACAATAAAAATTTGGATTGTTTGCTATATATAAATAGCTAGCAAGCTAGATAATTAATGAATAGTTTTTTTAGATTTATGAAAAACCATGCAAGAAAAAAAGAAGAGAAATTTTATTCAATAATTAACATGTATGTAACGAATAAAGATGGATTTCGTACATGTTAAGCAAAAACAGCCCAATATAAAATTGGAAATTTAGTTGCATGAATGAAATTATCAAAAGTAAAAAGAGAACAAAAATTGCTTATTACAATAGTAAAAGAGCCTAGAAAATATTTCATTCTAAAGTTAATCCTAAGTTTCTTTACATGATTTATGGATTCTATCTCCATTTGGTTTTTAGAGGTTCTGGTTTCAATAATACAAGACAAGTTTCTATCATTGTAGATTTACTATAATCTAAAGTTAGTAAGATCGAGAAAACTTTAAAATTTTACTTAATGAAATAAATCTTGTTGTTGGTAACTATCACAAAAAGAATGAGCAGATCTTCTAGAATGTTCAAATTTCTATGAATTTCTTCGTATCAATTTTAAAGAAAAGTTGACAAAATATCAAGTCCTTGCATGTGAACATGAAACATAAAAATAAAAACCAAAAATTTTGTATTTAACTTGGTGTGAATTCTTGATAGTTGAATAACATCAAAGATCCTTTAGCTTTTCCATTCCTCATTAAAGTGTTACTATATTTTATAGCTTGCAATTGCAATGCTATGCTATGAGGGAATAGACTTCTAACATTAAGGTTTATGTGAACATCTTGTAAAGGGAATCTTTTTCTCTTTTAAAATTTTTTATGGTGCTTATAAAGTAATCAGTGGCATTTTATTAATTACTCACTAAGCACCATAACATTTTCTTTTACCCTGTCTCTCTTTTAAATTCCAAGGCAAACAAATTATCTCATTTTTCTTGAGATTTATTCTTGATATGAAAGAATGCATTCCTTAGTCATATTTACTGGTGCATTACTGATAATAAAATAGTTTATATAAGGATATAGTTAGTGTAATTTTGATAATGGGTAACAAGTGTAGGTCTTTTTTATGGGATTAAAAAGATAAGGGAAGCTTAGGGTTCTTGGTTTGTTTATTTTTCAAAAACTTTATCATTTCTACTAGAGAAAAATTGGAGATTTTATATAAGATATAACTAATTAAGTATTAATTAGAGAATTGATGAATATAACATTGTAGTTTTGTAAATTCTAGATGTCATGCTTAACAATGTTCATTTACCATGTTATTCAATGACCTTGACCTTTAGGATAAGAATGATCATGACCTTTTTTATATTGACCCGTAATGACTTTTTATTTGGTCTTTATTCTCAGGATCTATTTTAGGAGATGAAATATCCATTGATGGAGAAGAGGATATTTGAGAGACTAAGACATCCAAAATTTGATATAAAAACAAGTTTTTTTTTTTGTTAATATTTAAAATACAAAATTTGAGTGATGATATTTTAAGTAACCATAAGGACTTACATATTGGTTTATACATGAGTCACTATAATTAGTTAATTTGACACCATAAAGACTTACATATTAGAGCATGTTAAACTAACATTTTGTCTATTGAGGGGAGTTTGGGAAGCTTAAATTTGTAACTATTTGATTTAACATAAATCTAAGAGATACCTTTGGTGACACATGAAATGTGATTGATGGATAATTGATATCGATTAGTAATGCTTAGTCAGAGCCATTTTGGCAAGTACTTCCATCTCCTGAGATGCATGTGAGCGAGTATAAACCAAAGCCTACTCTACAAAGAAATTTAATATAATCTTCCTAAATGCCGATTATGAAGAACTTCGCCGATTGATAATGAAGATGAGATAACAGATGGGTGGTTCATATGCACTTTCTAATTGGCTCCACGGTTCTGAGAACAACTAACCTCCTTCTCTATTTTAGATTTATTGTATTTGAACGTAAAAGTTTTTAAATTTATAATAAATATTTGATTTTTATACTAATTTATTTGATTTTAACTATTTTTCTACTTCTGTTCAATATATTTTTTTAAAAAAATATTTTTAAAATATTACTGATAAGGTTACGGATGATATAACTCCATCTGTATATTCTAGAGAGTTGAAAAGTAATTACTGCAAATGCTATTGCTACTGTTAACGCATCGATGAAATTACAAATGATATTTTATCGGTGATATGTTATATTTATCGATGGATATATTAATAAAATAAAGTGGGTAATTTTTTTGGTGCACTTTGTCCGTTTGTAAATTCATCGGTATATTTATTATCAACGGACTCACTGATAGTCCATAAATTACCAACAAGAGTTTTTTTGACGAACTGTTTTTTCCCGTGAGTCTGTCGGTAACATACATACCGACATACTGCTAGTGTAAATATCGACAACAATTTTTGTCTGTAAAACTATTAAATATGGTAGTGAAAATAGCCAAAATTCTTAGATAACCATTCTTTGTCATGATCTCAACCAACACTAATTTCATCATATGCCAACACTCAAAATTGTATCTTAGCACTTAGATGACATGTTTTGGATTTTGACTAAGAAATTGATTTTTCCACTTAATAAAGATACTCTCAAATTTACATCACAATAATTTTTTTTTTCAACAATAGAATATACAAGAACACAATAATTAAAATTTATATCATGATCCCAAAACACATAGGATGATGTTTTTACAAAATTTTCTCATTAACTACATACGCAAAGTTCACAACAGAAATGATGATGATGTATGTGTGTTTCATAATAGCCACTGAGAATGATGAGCACAACTAGATCACCTGGGTTTTGTTTAAAGGAATCCATGGCAATTATAGCAACCAAATAATGATTTGATAAACTCCATCATAAACTATGGTGACAACTTTTTCATGAAGAAGATGAAAAAGAAGAAAATTAATAGATATTGCTAGACTATACTTAGGTACAATAACAAGTAGAGTTATTATGGGCCAAACTAATACAATGGATGAACAATGCTTATTTAATGATTAAAGAAAAAAGAATATGGAAAGACAAAATGCTATGATCATTCAAGGTACTAGATTTACTTGAATAAGTTAAAGTAAACCATTGTCTGCCTAGTTATTGATACTTCTAAAGCCAAATGTCTTTGAATATGTGGGCAACAAGAAACGAAATGTTAAGCTTTCAAAATGTATAAGTTATGTTTTTCTTTTAACTCCAAACATATGCTTCACAAATAAATCATAATAAGTTATTATTACAGGTATGTCATTCAGATTTACAATATTCTCAAGCTATAAATAACTCATAAAATGTTTATCTATAAAAGTAATTTAAGCTAGTTTTTGGTCAATTTTTGTTGATTTACATAAACCATCTCAATGGACAATTTTATAATTATAAGGAAAGGCATCTTTATTTAAGCGCAATAGAGAAAACTTTAAGCTTTGCAATTAGGAAGTTTTCAACCTTGCTATCAGGACAATTTCAAGCCTTGCAATTAGAAAGTTTCAAGCCACATCAGGAATTTCAAGCCCTATCATCAAGGAGTTATTCACCTTAACATGAGAAAGTTCAAACCCTCCAATAAGAAAGTTTTAAGCTCTATCCCTACCATCAGGAGTTTTAGCTTTGTAATCAAGAAGTTTTTAACCCTGCAACCAAAACATTTTCATCCCTGTTATTAGAAAGTTCAAGCCTTGTCAATAGGAATTTTCAACTACATATTTTTTAACCCTTTCATCAGGAAGTTCAAGGCTTGTTAACAAAAAGTTCAAGCCCTCTCATTAGAAATTTTAAGCCCTGCCATAAGAAAATACATCCTTTCCATTAAGAAGTGCAAGCCCTATAATAAAAAATTTCAAACCCTATCATTAGAAAGTTCAAACAGAGTTTTAATCAAGATATCTTTGGCTGAATCTCGTGGCCATGTAAGTTAAGCTAATCTTCATAATCAAAGTAGGATTTTATTTCATTGATTACGAGGGTAGTTTCCTCATGATGATATTTTTTTATTTTTTTTATTGTTTTGAGGTTATTCGCCTCTTGACTAGACTTTCACTTTGAAAAAAAATCTTTTTAATGCTATTTTTTTTTTATAAACTTACTATATAAAGTACAAAAAAAATTCGAATGACTTTGTGCCATAAGTATTTAATGAGGGAGCAACTGTCATAACCTATTTTTTACCCTCAATTTTTCTTTGTTTTTCAAAAATTATATTTTCAGTTTAATTTAATTTTTAGTATTTATTTTATTTTTATTATGATGATAAAAAAAAAGATTTTAGGGAATGAATTTATAAGGAATAGAGAATAATAATATATCTTATCTTAGGTAAGGCATTTTAAGATGATTTTTATCTTTTTTTAGCATAATCATCCCTTTACCTAAAACTTTCTAAAGACCAATTAGGGTTTTTATTAACCATAAAATTAGATAGCAACTCCCCTTTTATTTTTTACCCCATTCATATAATCAAATCATCAAGATGTTTCTCATGAAATATACAAATGTTATAACTTGTATGAAATATCTAAAAAATTTCATGAAAGTTTTAAACTTTAAGAGGACCATCTTCGAAACATATTACTCATTTTTTCATGTGTGCATATTACTCATCAGTAACTAACTATTAACTTATATACTAAAATGACTGGGGTGGTACTGTTTATACCATAGTTATAAAACCCGGCCCGGCCCAGCGGGTCAACCGGGGACCCGGTTGACCCAGTGGTTGGACCGGTTCGGGTTTGTCAGAAGACCGGCTTATGCAACGACCCGGCCAAACCCGGTCGACCCGACGTGTTGACCCACGACCCGGGCTACCCGGGCAAACTCGAGCGAGACCCGGGTGACTCTCCATGGCAGATTTGAGATCTTATCTCTGTCTGGATCTTTCTTGCTGCCTCCAGCCCCTCCAGACACGACAAGCCTCACAATCTTCCTTACTGGGGGACAAGGCCAAACAATTTGAGATCTAACTTCAAAAGACTTGAGAAAGGCTTCTCAAAGGACCACAAAAAACACTCATAACCCTTTGTGAAGGCATATATGTGAGATCGCATAAACATGGCCTGGAGCTCACTGTTCCTGCATCCAAGCCCAGAACTGAGTAAGAAAGTGATTGAAGAAAGAAAAGGCAAGCAATATCATGGCCAACCTGGAGCAGCAAATCCAACCACAAAAAATGGATTACGCGTTGGTAAGAAAAAGAAGCAGCGGTTGCGAGTAGTGAAGTATGAAGGATAAAAATGAAAAATGAATCAAGAATAATAGGAGCAGAGATTAAACATGAAGGACAATAGCGCAAACATCCGAGAAAGCAAGCTGCCTTTGGATGAGGATGACCAATTGCTGATGAGAGAACTGAGTAAGAAAGTGATTGAAGAAAGAAAAGGCAAGCAATATCATGGCCAACCTGGAGCAGCAAATCCAACCACAAAAAATGGATTACGCGTTGGTAAGAAAAAGAAGCAGCGGTTGCGAGTAGTGAAGTATGAAGGATAAAAATGAAAAATGAATCAAGAATAATAGGAGCAGAGATTAAACATGAAGGACAATAGCGCAAACATCCGAGAAAGCAAGCTGCCTTTGGATGAGGATGACCAATTGCTGATGAGAGGCTGTCTTTGGATGAGGATGACCAATTGCTAATGCAGAGTGGTGGAGGGGGTGGAGGTGGTGCTGGTGGTGGGATTGGGGTTGGGAATAATAGTCTTTTTAATGAAGGTTTATACCACAATGTTTCTATAAAGCTATTCATAATTGTTTTTTCAACTGAACCCTTTTGTGGAAAATTTAATGAGTTATGATTTAAATTTATAATAGATAAAGAATTCAAAGAAAGAGGACCAACATGTAAAAAAATAAAAAATCACATGGCTAATTTGTAATTCATTCAAAAAGTTATTTTAGACCAAAAGTCCATTTAGTTCATTTTCCATTCCTTGAATTTTAGAGAAACGAGAAACTCATCAAAAAATTATGTAGGAGAAAATGTTGTTGGTTGGCCATATTTCAGTTACAAAAAAGGTCGATTTTCGTGTCAATGAGTTTTATTAAATAAGAGGAGTTTCATTGAAGTGTTTTTCAATCTTAAACTTGCAATATATATATATATATATAGATTAAATTTAGAGAGATTTGTTTTTGTTTGATTTAATATTTTTAGATCAATTTTCGGGGTGTTTTGAGTTGATATATTGATTCATTACAAACATCCTAAAAAGTGTGGGAAAATCATTGTTCCCTTACATATAAAACACAATAAATTTGAACAATGTTTTTTTTTTGTCCTTTTTTTAGTCATCATTTTCTTTTTAATTCATCTTATGATATTGTGTTGATTAAGACTTGGAGTTGATGGTTTATTTTTATTTGCCTTTTATTTTGTGGTTATTGACATCTAAAAAAAGTCCCGACATTGAGTTGGAACTCAATTTTATTAAAAATAAATTCAATTTTATTGTTTTTAAAAAATAGAAAATAAAAGGACCAAAATTGAAACAAAGAAAAAATGACAGGCTATTTGTTTTTTAAGAAAATGTTGTGTCAACTCTAGTCCTCTTTTTGTTTTTTGCTTTAAGTCATTGAATTTTTTTTTCTTATTAATTTCATCATTTAATGTTGTGTTTATTGATATTTTTAATTGATAATTTATTTTAATCTAATTTGTATATAGTTATCTAGATCATAAGGAAACACTTTAACACTGAGTTGGTACTTGATTTCACAAAACAAAATCTAATTTTATTGTTTGAAAAAGATTGAAAATGAGGGGATGAAAATTGAAACAAAGAAAAAATAGGAACCTTTTTTTAAAAAAAATGTTGGGGCTTTCTCCTTAATTTTGCCTTCAGATTTTTTCAAAAGTCCTTTTTAGTCCTTATAGTTTTAAAACTAAAAGAGTTGATGAAAAACAAAAAAAGAGAGAAAAAAGATAGATTGGTCAGGTTTAATGGCTGAAATAGTTAAATTTGGTGTCAAAGTGTTCATCTTAATGAGGTAAGTGTTATTAAGGTTTTTTTTTTTTTTTTTTTGCTTCTATATCGCTTGAAAAGGTAGATTGAGATTCAGAGAGGTTTTTATTTCTATTTGATTTTGTATTTTTTAACCAATTTTGGTTTTTTTTAGATGGGGAAATCATTTTTTAAGGTTATAAGAGTTTTTTCAAGTGTTTTTAAATAAAAATAGATTGAAAATATTGTTTTTTTATATAAAAAATGCATTGCCCTAATTCTTTAACCACCTTTATGGTCCATCACCTAGCGTGTGTATTTGATAGGTGGACCTGGGTTAACCTATGTCGATCTGATATGTCATTATTTCAATATTTAAAAAATAAAAATGTATGTATTTTTTTTTTAAATTCTCTAATTGATTGAAAACACATTAACAATGACCACACATTTTTTTTATATACATTCAATGACTACTTTGACGAAACTTCTCTTACTCATTAAAATGTAGCCCGTTGTGTAACATGAGAAACCGATAAGTTGTCCCTATAATGATGTTTATTACATGTTTAGGTAAAATAGGCTGAAAATGAGTTTTTGGGTCCTAAAAACCGCAACACGATTTTCTTACCATCTCTCCAGTGGTTGGAAGCTATGTTTGTAAACGTGTCATCTGCTTTTTATTTGTTTCTAAAAAAGGTTGCTCACCATTTTTTTTAAAAAAATTGTAAATCAGCCTAGTCACGCAACAGAGGACTTCTAGACCCAAGTGCACCTAGGCTCTTTGAGTGACCTAGCACAACATAATTGTTTTATTTAAATTTTAATTCTTACTCCCTTTCTTATTTTAAAAGAAATTGTTTATTTCATTTTTTAAATCGTGGTTTTTTTTTTAATTTCTTAACTTTATAATTCTTTAAATAAATTATAATTGTATTTGTATGATGTATATATAATTTCAAGTTAAAACAAGCTGAAATGAGGTATTAGGATTCCAAACTTGGAACCTGAATTTTTAATCACTAGAAGTAATAAAAAAAAAAAACACATTGTAAAGGATGACAGGTCATATGCCATCATGGACAACCTATCATCCATGTAGAAAAAAACTTGATTAGACAATGCTCCATCAAAAGATAAAAAAAAAAAAAAAATTAGCCTAGGCTCGTTGATAAGTACTTAAAAGTGTATTTTTATTAAAGTTTTATACCATTATGCAACATATGAATTATTATTAAATTCTCTAATTTAAGCATGTTTTATAATAACAAGTTTGATAAAATAAGATATTTTTAATTTTATAGTAAATGCTCATTTTAAATACAAGTTTGTAAAATAAGCATATCTCATAATTTAGAGGATTGATCAATGCGTTTAACTATTAAAGTTAGCAAGAAAAATAGAGGAATAACCTTAAAGAATAAATTTTAGTTAGGGTTGTTCGATTCAAACTAGAACACCATTTGGTTTTTGAGTCATAAGTGAATTTGTAGACCTTGGATTTAGGTGTTGTTTAGCTTGATGGAATGCTATGACATATGCCTAAAACACTAATGAAAAGTCCAAGATTCAATAGTATCGTATTAAAGTTCAAATCTTATTAACAAAGAAAAAATTGAATCTATCTTGTATCTTAAATACTATTTGGTGTTCAGCCCATTTCTTGAGTTCTAGAAGTCCAAATGAGTCTCTTTTTTTATTTTTTATTTTTTTTTGTAAATATAAGACAAATACCCACAACTTGCATGAATACCATCTGTTTAAATTCTGATGTATCAATGACGTTTTGTCCATCTACCAAATTAATAGTTAGCCACTAAAACAATAGTTAACCATCAAATCAATAGTTTTAAATTTTAGCTTAAAAAAAAGGTGTTTCCATATATTTAGGCATCTTAGTTCTCAGATAAAGATATGTCTTTGTATTTTTGTAATGTTCAAGTTTTATTTGATGTTATATTCTCATTAATCTCTTGTTTATACTTATCATTTTAGTTACTATATTTAGTTAATTTATATAATAAATGCATTCTTATTTTGTTTATTTATATTTTTCTTCTTCTTTATGTTGAGTTAAGTTTATTTTTGCCTAGGTAAAAGGGTTACACTAATAGTATAAGAATAAGTATAACACAAACTCAACATGGACTTTAATATTTATATTCAAGAAAGTTGTTATTAACATGTTTTATAATTGTTATTATACTCATTCTCAATACCCTGCTTGTTAAGTGATGAGTATAGATTCGTGGTGTACAACCATTGACATAACAAATACTTGATTCTTTCATAACCTACTTTATGGATAACCAACACTTGTGCCATGAAAAAAACTTGATTTGTTGTTGATACAAGTTAGTATCATGAATACTTGACAATATTTACAAGTGTTGACATTACCCAAATAAGATAATTAATATGATCATGTTAACAACTTAAAATGAGTCATCAATGATAAATCATCCGTTTGGAACCTCATTTATCTATGGTTTTCAGTTGAGTAATAAAAAGAGTTTGAAGTATACTTATTTTAAATATTATTAGTGAATCCTTTAAACTTAACAATTGTTTTATCCATGTTTAATCTTTACATTAATATCACTTCTTAAGGTTCTCTCAACTTTGTTTCTCTTATTATTTATAGTTTTATATAATTAATCTTCCTATGGATCAATTCTAGTTTTGATAGATTATTCATTACTTTGACAAACCTATATTTGAAAGAAGACATCAATCATTTGATGATCGTATCACTCGTTTAGACTTTTGGGTTGTTGGCTTTTGTGTTTTTATTCTTCTAAATTTAATTGATACCCTTCCTTTTTTTATATGTTTTTCCTTTACATTAGATTTATTTTTTTATTTAAATTTTAACTAATATCACCTCTATTATTTATTAAAAAAAATTGTTTAGTTCATCTTTTTTATTTTTATTTTTATTTTATAATATTTCTAATAGATTGTTGATATTTATCTTTTAGTTTTGTATTTTATATAAATAAATTGTATTGGTATGATGTATTTACAAAAATAAATTTTATTTATTCATGGAAAAAATAATTTTGAAGATAAAATAAATAAAAACATCAAAATTAAAAAGAAAAATTAGGGTTAAATATTTTTATATGTATCTTTCTTTTACTTTTAGTAGAGAAATTAACCTTTTATTTTAGTGTTTAATTAGCACTAACAACTTTTTTATTTTTTTAATTTATTTTGTCAAGCATAAACAACATACTTACTGTTTTAATTTAAAAAATATTTAAAAATACATTCATAATATTAATATATTCTTTTATTATGTTAGAAATTAACTCAACTGAGTTACTTACTAGCAATCAAAACCAAGAGTGCGACTAAGAAAGCCAATTTAATGGAAGACTTCTTGTAACTTATGGCATGGTTAATTATTGAGAAATATGTTTGGTATATACTAGTTATTAACCCTCGAGATCTCGTGGAGTAATTTTCGAATTCAACTTTTAGTTAGTTCTTTTACAATTAAAATAGATGTTTGTACAAAATACTATGATTTAATTTTTTTTAAAATAATTTTATTAAATTACTTACTATTTTTTAATTCATGTATTTTTATTAGTAGCATGTTTTTTGAATTAAAAGTGAAGAAATTAAAGCACTTAAAAAAAACTAATAATTTTAAATAAGTAGTAAAAAATTGTTACTCTTTAATCTACATTATATTTTAGGCGTTTTTTTTTATTAAAAATATATTTTTTTATCAGAAGTTTTGTTTTTTCTATAAAAAGACATATCATCATCTAAAAAACAAGTATTAATTAAAAAAATAAAAATAATATCTTATTTTTTACATAAAATTATAGGGAAAAAAATTAATCTAAGGAAAAATTAAAAAAATAAATTTTCTTATTAAATATTCCTAATCACATTTTTTTTTAATTTGCATATTAAGTTCATATTAGTAATTAACAAAATGATTGATAATATAAAAAAACAAATGCTATAATCTTAGCAAAATAAAATGGTATTTAATAGAATGATATTTTCAATATAATCTTAATTATTTTATTTAGAATGAATTTTAATTAAAATTCAAGAAAAATATAAAAGGACTAACATAAAAAAAAAAAAAAGATGCTTGGGCTTGGAAGTTTGGCGAGAGCAATTGTTTCAATATAAAAAAGCTCAAACACATGTTAGGCTTAGGCCTACAAAGCCATACTCGCACATAAAACTTTTTTTTATTTAATAGGATAGATAAAACATTAACTAATCTATTTTTTATTTTAAAATTAAATAAATAATGCGATGTGATGACATGTTATTTATTGTAGTAAATAATATATAGTGACGATTTGAAAATAGGATTGTACTCGCATTTCTAAAAAGTTTAAATTTTATTTTACTAAATATTATTTTTTATATATATTTTGGATTGTTTTGATATGCTAATTTTAAAAATAATTTTTAAAAATAAAAAAATATCATTTTAATACATTTTAGTATGAAAATATTTTAAAAAACAACAACAATTATACTCTTAAATAGACCTATAATCTACTAATAAAGATTCTAGTTTATCAATTGTGATTAGAAAATTATTATCCAATTTTTTTAATTTAAAAGCTTATTTTTAATTATTTTTCAACAAAAAAGCACTTAATGCACCTCAATAATTTTATTTTTAATCTTAAAAAACTCTTAAATAGGTTAAAAACCAAAAAAACTAAACCAAATAAAAAAAAATTGATTTGCAAACTATTTCTTTAGTGAGATAAAAGTTAAAATATACAGAGGTTTGAGAAAGCATAACCAATAAATAATAAATAATAAAGAAGAATAATTTTATAAAAGAAAAGGAAAAATAGGAAACGGCATCGATCAGGATTTAAATTTTCGGATAATTAATATAATATTTTTGTTTTATAAAAAAAAAGAAGAGAAGAGAAGAGAAGAGAATAGAAATAGATAATCCCTGAAAAAACAATTATCTTCCGACAAATACGACACCGTAAGAAAGCAGCCGATTGAAATATTTGCTTATTTGATTAGAGAGGCAAGAGTGTGTGTGAGAGAAATTTGTAGCAGTGAACAGAATAGAAAAGGAGTAAAATGGCGGCGAGAGGAGCTTTGCTAAAGTACCTGAGAGTGAAGGTACAGGCCATGCCTACCACGCGAAACCCGAACAACAACGGCCTCGTCGGTCTCTCCTTCAATTCCATACGCCGCCGTTTCTCCGAGGAAGTTAGAGGCACCTTCCTTGACAAGTCTGAGGTCACCGATCGAGTCGTCAATGTTGTCAAGAACTTCCAGAAAGTCGATCCTTCCAAGGTAAATGATGTTATTAAATAGTTATCAGATTAATACCAGCTACTTTTTAAAGAATAATAGATTAGATGTGTTGGTCCTTCATTTTTTTATTCTTTTGGGTTTAGGGCTATGATTGGAAGCTGAGAGTGAAATGGGTACTAATATGTTTTCAATTTCAATAGAAATGAACAAGTGTAAACTAAATGGGTTTAGGGTTATGATTTTCAGACTGTTCAAGTCCTTAATCCAATATTTTCAGGAACCAAACAAAAGGGCAGTTTGATTTATTTGTGTTGTGACTTGTAATACTCTCTGTTGTGCTGTTTTGATTTTATGGTTCATTGCAAAGTCGACAATCTGATGCGAATGTGCAGTAGAGCTTTGTGTTCTGTATTTGCTACGGTAGAGCAAAAGCTTCATGGAGAAATTATAAGCTTCATTAAAATGGTGTTGGAAGATTAGTACATCTTGATTGTCCAAGACAGATATAGTGCTTTTATTCTTATGTGAATGTTTATTTTATTACTCGTGTAATCTTTGAGTTAATCAAGGCAATCAATGCTGACTTGGGCTGAATTTTTGACACTCTAGATTAAATGCATGTTAAGGTTTGACGTACTTTTCTGCATTGAGGTAGTAGGGTCTTCTGATCTTCAATCTTCAAAATTATGTGATAATAAGTTTTTTTCAACCAGTCTGTTGTCAAGAAGAAAACTGATCTGCAAATATCACATAAAGAATATTAGCCCAAAACGAAGGAGTACAATGTTGGATCACTACTTGCCACTGGTCCTTACCTTTAAGTTTGTTTTTTGCACCATGATGTGGGTCTGTCCTTGCTCTCTTTGCCACTTTTTATTATCAAAATCGCTAGTAGTAGTCTGCTACATGAATGGTGGTGCAGCTGTTCATAATCACTCAGTCTCAGTCATAATGATGTTCTTAGAATCAAAGTGTTGATACCTTGAAAATTCCTGATTTATCAATGGGTTCCAGCTTATAGATTGGGTTCTTGCACCAAATGATCTCTGGTCTGAGATTTAGATTGCATTATTTTCTACATCATCATTGTCAACGACGATGTTGCTATGTTAAAAGTTTTGATGGCATAGCAATTTCTCATGTTAATTAATTACAACTAGAACTTTGTTTTTTGAATGGAAGTGGTGAATCTTTATAGAATGTTTGATGCCCTAGAATTTGCTGAGTTAGTTTGTAGGAGTGCATGAAGGTTGCATGTCTAATTTAGGAATTTGAGTTATGTTGGAGACTCTATCCAGATATTTTTCTGCACAAACATGGGCTCGCTGTTTTGATTTCCTATCCTTAGCTATTTCACCCCATTTCCACTGGTGTGTTAGGTTGGTGAATTTTGTTGCCAGGATAAATGAGTTTTTGGCATGGTTTTTTTTATTGCTTTGTTGTAGAGGCTTCATTCATATTCGTAATTATTTTACCCCCTTTTCCTTATGGTGGAATACAGAACTGAGATTTGAATAAGAAATGTAAAGGCTATTCTTAGCACATAGTATTTTCCCGCATTTCTTCCTAAAGAATCTCACTTGTAATTTCTCATTGGATACTTGCTTTCATTGCCACAAAGGGAGGGGGGCTAAAGAACTTGTAGATTCATAACACCATCTTCTATGTGGATCTGATTTTGGTTGTTATTTATTTTTCACTTTTGTAGGTTACACCAAATGCCCATTTCCAGAATGATCTTGGGTTAGATAGTCTAGACAGTGTGGAGATTGTGATGGCCCTTGAAGAAGAGTTTCAGTTTGAGATCCCAGATAATGAAGCAGACAAGATCAATTCCATCAGTCTTGCCATTGACTTCATATCGTCACACCCTCAAGCGAAGTAGGGTACAATGTGAGCCCTATCGTCTTTATTTTTTTCGTTTTGCTACAGTGATTAGCTGCAGGATTAAACATCATATTTTGGTACCTACTTTCCATGTTCGAGTTGGTTTATCTTTCCCTCAATTCTGGTTGAAGAGGATTGTTTCAGAATGTGACTGGCATGCTTGCTCTTCTAGTGGAAGGGACTTGTAGTTGTATGGTCCAACGAACCAAACTACTGGTTGACACTAGTTGTTCATGTCTATCTGATATCTTGAATAAAAAATTTTGGAGGTCATTACCCCTCTAGGTGCTTGGACATTCCTGATTAAATGCTCCCTGCGATGGAGAAAATGTGTATCTCGGTATTCCGGGGCAACTAAATGTTCAATTCTTATTTTTCTTATTTTTCAAGGCTTAGGTTTCAGGTTCTGCCCATCAAGGATACTTGCGATCCAGACCAAATAGAAAGAAGTGAAGTGGATCTGGACCATTATAAAAAGAAGTAAAGTTACACCGGAAAATGTCAGCCAAAATAATGCAAAAAAAAACAATAATGTAATGATTCATTGGGTTCCTTGTTCATCTGGAATGATCTCTTTTATGTAGGTTATGTTTGTTTCTCGGAAAGTGATTTTTCAGAAACTGTTTTCCAAACTTTCTTGTGTTTGTTTATTATTAGGAAAGTTGGTTAACGGAAAATATTTTCCGGTCAAAGGAAATTTGACTTGGTTTCCAGGAAAGTGTTTTTCTAGAAAATTTGGACGGAAAACACTTTCCGGAAGTTGTGAAAAATTTAAAAATGTCATATTATTTGCTGATTATATTAAATTTGGTCCTAAAACTTTTGATTGTTATATATATTTTGTTTTGAATATTTATTTTTCAATTTCATCTCTTAAAATTTAATTTTTATATTAACTTTGGTCCTCATTTTTATAATTGTTATTTGTTTTTTTTCTTATCATTTTTTTATTGAAATTTTTATCTATCAAATTTGATCCTTATTCTTTTGATTGTTATTTATTTTATTTGAAATAATTTATGAAATGTTAATTATTATTATTTTAATTTTTTAATTTTTTATTATTTTTTATTTTTTAGATTTGATCTTTATTATTTTGATTTTTATTTATTTTATTTGAGATAATTTATGAAATTATATTTTGTTTTTCAATTTCATTCTCATTCATATTTTTAATTTGTAAGATTTGTTTCTCATTATTTTAATAAACTTGAGAAAAATAAATTATTAATAAGTTATTTTCCAGTCAGCTCATTTTCTATGACATAACCAAACACTGGAAAATGTTTTCTAACTTATTTTTCATTACATTACCAAATATCAGAAAATAATTCACTTTTCAAAAGGAAATTATTTTTCAACAAACAAACAAGGCTTTACAAAAGAGTGAGTTTTTTTTTTTTACTTTAATTACCTTTAGAGAAGTTAGGCTGTCGGTTTTTTTAAGGCTCGAGAAGGAGCTTTTTTGTTTTTTTTTTGGAAAGAAGGAGCTAGCTTCTTATTTTAGAAAGGTCTTTTTATCTTTTCATATTTAAATGGTATTCCCGCTATTAGGAAGGGAAATTGATGTATTAATACAAAACATTTTAAGGTCATCCTTACTTGGGCTTGTTTGGTTAGAATTTTAGAAGAAATCCTAATATAGGATTAAGATATGAAAATTTGGATATCTATTTTTTTTCCTTCTTTCTCTTTTTAATTTTCTTGATTTTTATTTTTATAACACGCTTTTTGTTTCATTCTCTGCTCTTGGTTATTGTTTCTTGGCTCACAACCGATCTTTCTAATTGTATTTTTATCTTCTCAAAACCAAAAATAAAATCTACAAAAATGTTAAAAATATAAGAAGTTTAGAAAATAGCCAAATTTTATCAAAAATACATTTCTTTTGGAATATTTGAATTTTTTTTGAAAAATATTTTAAAAAATAGTGGTAAAAAATATCTTAAGACAAAAAATATTTTAGATAATTAGTATGTATTTATTTGTTAAGATATGAATTTGGACAATTAATTTTATATCTCCAAGATTTTAATCTCATACCAAAATAATTAATATAATATGTTAAGTCATTTGTTGGTAGACAAGTTATTTACTTCCTATAATTAATATAATTATATAATAGTAATATAATAAATTTGGACAATAATTATATTTTAAGTTTCTCGTTGATTACCATTAAGTATCGAAACAAACACATTAATGATAAATTATTGAGAATTTTTACGGGTGGTATTATTTTCACTTCAAAATCTAAAACAAGATCAATAAATATTAAACTGATGAAAACTAAGGTATAAAAAACGAAAATAAAGAAGGAAAGGTTTAACTTACATTTCAATTACAGACCGAAAAAGTTGGAGACTTATCTAAGAGAGATTTTTTTTTTTGTTACAAGAGAAAAGATAATTTTTTAATTCTTTGATGCCCATTACAAACTAAAGAGGTTTTTATATAGGTCTCCAAATTAAAATAACATTAACACTACAAACTAAAAAGGTTTTTATATAGGTTTCCAAATTCAAATAACATTAAAACTACTAAACTAAAAGATAAGGTCTAAACAATTGGCCCATTACAAACTAAAAAGGTCTTTATATAGGTCTTCAAATTCAAACAACATTAAAACTACTAAACTAAAAGATAAGGTCTAAACAATTAGCTAAAGAATTTATATATAAAAAAAATAAGGCCTAAACAAGTGGCTAACAACCTTATAGAAAAGCAAAAGATTATGTCACATGTTTAGGACCCATATATTTTTTGGTGATCAAAATTATAACAAAGTGACAACAAACTTTATAAGATCTGAAAAGTCTAATCGGCATCAATTAAGCGCGATGTGGGTGCTAAGCTCATTCATGACGTCATTATTATCTTCAAAAGGATCTTTAATAGTCTTGGTACAAACTATGCTCATTAATCTCTTTAAAGGCTTTAAACAAAGATCTATTGAGCTCTTGCTTCGAAGATGAGGAGAGGGTCTTTATAAAGTTCTTTTAAGTTTAGAGATCTTGAGCTTTGTGGAGAGAATTGATATTCTATGTGAAAAATACCTAAATCATCTAAGAAATTGAATTTATCCCACCATTTAATAAATGTTCTCCTAATAACGATTCAGGTAGTGTGAGTAAAGACAAACTAGTCTTCAACCTTATATGAGACTTTATAATCCCATTTAACTATCCAGGGACCTGAAAATGGCTCACAAAACTAATCAGCTTTAAAATAGACTTATTAGCCTTAAGATGTTTCTCCAAATAAGATTTCATAGAAATTAACATTTGGATCAGGAAGATTCCCCATTTATAGTATTAGCTTTGAAACTATTATGAAAAGATTTGAGATTTATGAGATAGCTGAAACTGGATGAATCAACTATGCTTACCAACATTGTTATCATGTGTCAGGACTCCTTTCTAGACATTGATATAGTCAAAGTAACTGAAGTTTTAGGTAAAAACTGATAGTTAGCAAGAAATATGAAGATATGGGGATTAGAGCCCTATTCATCATGAGTAATAATTTCGTTAATTAGAAGCTTAAAATAAGCCCAATCTTTTCTACTTTTAGGAATCTATTTGACAAAAATTGATCATGTCTCTAATAAGAGCTCTTGGTAATAGATAGCCCATTTCTTATCATATACTGATAGAAAGTGCTTTGATAAGAGCAATGTTACCACCATTTGTGAGGTTAAAGAAGGAATCGAAGATCTTTCAATCTTAAAATGCTAGAAACATTTTATGGAATGAAAGGGTATAAATTTTTATTATTGCTGATAGGAGGAAGAGCTAGCTCATAAGCTTTTTTGGATAGTTTAAAGTCTTTTTTTTTTAGAAGAGACTACATGTGATCCTTTAATATGCCAAGGATTTGGAGATCTTTTGAATTCTAAAGACCTCTAAATTGCTTTTAGTTTATGATTCCTGTAAGAATTCTCTAATCAGAAAATCAGGAAGACGAATATTTTCTCCTGTAATATATTATATATCAAAATCAAATATAAAGAGAATTTTTTTTCATCTAACAAATTTTTGTTTAGAGTTTATATTCTTTACATCTTTTATTAGGATTTCTTTTAGATATTTGTAATTAGTTATCAATAAGAACTTTTCATTAATAAGAATTTAATGACTAGTATATTGGGGAGTGTCAACAGCTGCTCCCTTCTCCGTTTGTTCTCCTGTTTGCTAGTATATTAACTGTATTGCTAATCATACAGGAAACATCCCATTTCCTTCCATTGACATCGAGATTTAGAATCTGTGAAATTGCCTTCCATTTATATCGATATTCGATGAGATATACCTAACGACTTCATTCAGCCTATAATGATTACTCAATCCTTTTCATTTCATTTAAATCGAGATTTGTGAGATTTATGTCCATATTCGTTGAAATATAATCACTCGTTCCGCTATATATATATATATATATATATATATATATATATATATATAGTGTACAAGGATTCAAGAGCCCTAACTACAAAGATTTAAAGGCTGAGGGAAATAAATTTTGATTGAGATCGGCATGGAGGGTAAGGGTATTTGGGCAAGCATTCTCCTGGTCCTGATGCTAGTGTTGATGATTCTGTGTAATGCGAGAATGGCTGCTTCAGACTGCTTTACTCCCTGTCTTCCAAAATGCAAGCTTTAAATTGATCTAGGAAAATGTATAAAAGAATGTGAGATTAAATGTGGTGATGGTCTAGATGTGAATCGTCAGAATCAAGTGGATGATGGCAAAGAAGCTGCAAAACTA
>Ga0325411_1001101_pt1 | contig 29721 bp, 9 predicted proteins | sample PopdelMetagenome_13_FD_206181 | JGI IMG/M metagenome (GOLD analysis project Ga0325411, IMG submission 206181) | Populus deltoides microbial communities from Bellville, Georgia, United States - Xylem-PdIQD-R4 | ecosystem: Host-associated > Plants > Phyllosphere > Stem > Wood/Secondary xylem...
AAAGCAAATTAAAATAAATTATGAAGATCAAATCACAATTATCTAAATGTTGAAGGATGAAAATAAAAAAAAATTCAATAAATAAACTTAATACAAATCTAATATTGAAGGATAAAATTAGAAAAAAAAACAGAGAAAAAAGGACCTCATTAACTATTCATATGAAATTGATAAATAAAGATGAAATTGATAGAAAAAAAAACCTTTTGACCCGATTCTTTGCCTAGACAGGGTGTAAAATTAAACTATGTAGGAGTTTCTCCAATGTAATCTAATTGACTTGGCTGATCTATAGGGCTGGGTTTAATAATGATCTAATTCCTTACCTAACTCGAGTTTAAAATTAAAATACGTGGGAGTTGTCTCGACGTGATCAAGTCAACTTGGCTGGTTCAAAGATAATTGGCTGACCAGTAAAAAAACCTGAGGAAAAAATGGAGAAAAAGGATGAAATTGACATTAAAAAACCTCTTGGCCCAACTTTTTGTTTAGTTCAAGTTTAAAATTAAACCGTGTGGAAGTTGGTTCAACGTGATTTAGTTGATTTGACCAATTCAAAAGTAATCCAAATAACTGTAAGGAAAGATTGAGAAAAAAAAATGAAATTAAAATAAAAAAGGGAAGAATGAAAAAACTAGAAGGTTGAATTGAGAAAAAAAAAAAAACAAGCTTCACTGTTTATATAAATATTAAAATGATTTTAAGTTGTTTTAATTATTGTAGTATAGAAGTAAATAAAATATAATTTTCCTGCATAGACGTAAATCATTTTCACAACTTTTACTAGTTATTCAATTCATATTAATAAAGTCGGTTTAATGTATGTTTGATATTATGATATATGATAATTTTTAAAAATATATTAAAATATTTTTTTTATATTAATACATTAAAACTATCAAAAAAAAAATTAAAAACTATCAATTTAATATTTTTTTAAAAAACATACTTAAACATAAAAACCAAGCCTCCGCTAGAATTTGACCAAGCTTTTACACTTTTCTGCCCGCTCCTTTATTTCTGAAGAAAAAGAAACACATTTATTTAAACGTGTTTATGTTAGAAACAGTCAAGATATTGTATATAATTGTAGACTCCCTGTAGAATAAGTCAGGATAATTTTAATGACACACCTCTCACATCAACATAATGTATTAAAAAAAATAGTGCTGACTTCAATATTTAAATTCAGGAAGTATAAGAAAAATATATAATTATGTAAATGTTTAATAAATTTAATATACAAGTTAATTCAAACCTTGTTGAATTCACAACGCTAAATCAATTTATGTATTTAAAATCTTCTTGAAATTATTGATTTTAATTACAAATAAAATTCAATTCATAAAAAAATAATAAAAAACAAATAAAATGGAAAACACTTGATAGCAAATCAGAGGGAAGATACTTGATTTGCAAACAACGGGATTCAATTCAAATTAATATTAAAAATTATTTTCCAAAAATACTTTTCTTTCAAAAACTACAAAATCTACATCAAAAGAGCAGCAACTACATGTGTGCCTTATGCTCAAGCATTTTTGTTTCTCTTCACCAACAAAGTCGCATGATTCCATGGGTGCTATAATCCTAGATGGTGGGTGTGTATGATAACGTGGTTCAAATTATGTTTTTTAAAAGTTTTAATTTTTTTAATTTTAAATTAATTATTTTTAATATTTTCAGATTGTTTTATTGTGTTAATATTAAAAATAATTTTTAAAAAATAAAAATTTTATTATATTTTTTTAAAATATATTTTAAATCATAACTATTATCATATTTTCAAACACACACACAATTTTGCTCCATCAACACACGCGGTGTTTGTATGTTCAAGGAATGATGATTAAACACGAGGAAGTGGCATTTGTGCAAACCGTGTCTCACAAAGTGTACATGAAATCCAATATAGAAATTCTGCAAACTTGATTCATATGCTGATATGAATCATGCAAATTAATCTGAGATATTCCAAACCCCTGAATACAATCCAAGATCATAGCCCTGTAAAAAAAGAAAAAAAAATGGAGCTGTATAAAATATGACAAAAAAAAGAGCACATAAAGCTGAGGAATGCAGATCAGCTACTGTATTCAACCTGGAGTAAGAAGAAGTTAAGTGAGCTGTACTAAGCTTTGATCATAGCCCTGTAAAAAAGAAGAAAAAAATCGAAGGGAAGGCTGGAAATTAACAGCCAGTTGGAGTCAAGATTGTAACAAAAAAGAAATATTTTTGAATTAAAAATAAAATATTCAAGATTGGTATTTTAATTCATTTTTATATCATTCCGAATTAATAGCATAATTAAATTTGATTTTGTGGTTTAATATTTTATTTTAAATATAAAATTAATATATTATTAATTCAATTATAATTATATAAAGAACTGAATTTAATTTCAAATGTCAATTGATTTCAAATAGGTTAATAATATTTTATTTTATTCATGCTATAATGAAGGAAAACGTGTATAGTCTTTTATATCTCCCTTCTTTTAAAAAACATTCCTTTCAATTTACTAATAAGGTTTCTCTCATTAATTAATCCAAATTAATAATACAAATATTTCTAAAAACCTAAAGAAGTTGGCTTTATTTTTTTTTAAGAAAGTAGATTTTCTAAGTGGATTTACTCTTTAAAAAAAAATATCAACCTTATGCATATAATTTCAAATAGTTTAGGAATAAAATTTTATTTTAATTAACGCATAAACTTCAAGATACTTTTTAACTAATTTTTGAATAACAAAAAGTTATTCACTAAACCAGTATTTAAAGGATTTATGTTTTAATCTTACCACAAATTAGAGCTTCATTAAAACAATCTTAAACCCTATTTGTTTAAGCTTTTCCAGCCTGTTTTTTAAATAAAAATAAAAATAAAGTTTAAAAAAAAAGGTGAAAAATAATGCTTTTTAACTTGGTTTTTTTATAAGGTTGAGAAGGCTAAACACACATGTTAATTACTCTTAATCTTGATATTCTTTTTTTTTTCCTCTTAATTTTTCTGTTGTTAGATTATTAATAATCATTGGAATGAAACAAAATCACTTGTGGAAATTCAGCATATCCGGATCTCAAGTAAGTTAAATTAAATGATGACGTCGGTTCCTCTTAGATGATACCTATCTCCTTACGACATGTCAAATCGCCGGGTCAAATACTTGGGCCGGGACCCGAACAGGTCGTCATAGGTGTGAACAAGGTAACGTGGGCCATCCATTTTTCTTAATAATCACCTACTTATGATCTTTTGCATGCCTGCCACGTGGATAAAAAGATTTAGCGTCCACGCGTGGGACATGATAAAAGACGCGTGGATGACTAAAAAACAACGGTCCACAGGTGCCAGGACCCCAAACAATTAGGGTTATCCAATTCTATCTACTCTAAATTACTCTCTAATTCCTGTTTTAGAATTTAGTTACAACTTAATCCTTCATTTTCAAAACTATACATTTTGGTCCCTTAACTTTTGTTACCATTGTCATTTTAAGATGTTGACAGATTCTTTTTTGAAATCTCTCACTACTTTATGGGAAAGAAAAAGATTCCTATCTATATCCTCTCAAGTTGTGCTTTATGGGATCTTAAAGTAGTGTAATAGTGAAATTCATGACAATAATATCTTGTCTACCGGGTTATGAGTTTTCTACAAAGATTTTTTTATAGAAAAAAATAGATTCGAAATAAAACATAATCAAGCCGAGCTCTAAATTCACGAATTAACCCGCTAGGTTATGCTGGTTTTTATAACAAAATGGATAATTCAATCACTTAGAAAGAAGATTACTGGAGTAAGCATTCTTAAAAATAAAGGTTTCAATCCACTTGTGGGGGTAATAATTGAACTTTGTTAGGGAGATAGGCCTTTTTGCGTAAATAATTGAACTTTGTAAGAGCATAGTTTTTTACCAATGAAAAATTTAATTTGTAGTACGAAAAGATACAAGATTTGATAAATGAAGGACTAAGTCGTAGTTTCACAGGTCAGTAATCTTTTTTGTTTTTACTGCTCTACTGCCATGGATTTCGAAATCCATGCAGAGGAAAGCAGCGAAAGGTTTTGGTAGCTTGTTTAAAGAAGGCGGTCACGAGTACGTACAGAACACATTATCTCGAAAGCCTTTTTTCTTTCCCTGTCTCCTTCACACGGTTCAACAGGTAAGAACAAAAATGTTGACAACATCTTGCTTCAAAAATAAATAAATAAAAAAAAGGATTTAAAAAAAAATCCAAGACAAAGCGAAAAGGAATCTAATAAAATAGAGATAAATAGATGACTAATAATTTTATTTCTTTATCAGGAGTACTGAGTTTAATATCTTTTGCTTTTACATTATCAAAAAAGACAAAAAATCCTTTGCGTGTAGTGCAAGTTTTCAAAGAAAGGAGAAATTAAATGGGTTCAAAATACAGTTAATTATCTAATTTTAGCAATAAATAAATACGAGTATGTAACATGCAGATAAATATCAATAATCATCGTACGTACATGTGTTGCTCGAACAATATTTTGGAATTCAACAATATTCATGTTTTTGTAGTGTTATAGAAATATTTGATTTTAAACTCAACAAAAGTTAAACAATGACTAGTCTTCAGTCGTGTGATATAGACTATTTTTTAAAGTATTTTTTATTTAGAAATATATTAAAATAATATTTTTATTATTTTTTAATTTATTTTTGATATCAGTACATTAAAATAATTTAAAAATATTAAGATGTTATTTTAAAGCTAAATAAAAAAAATATTTTAAAAATATAGTTGGACTACAATGTCAAATATGATCACCTAAGATCATTTATATTTGTATAGATTGGTAATTGGCATTGGGATACAAGAAGGCCATCTTATTTGGTCAAAATAATTTTTAAAATATATTTAATATAATTTTTATTTATATGAATTGTTCACCTATATAAGTAAGTACTTTCAATGTAGTTTCATCCTAATTAAATTGATAGAAGTGGGATTGTATGACTCACTTTAACGTGGTATACAAGAAATCAACAATTAGATTGTGTTGATTGTTATTTTATAATAAAAGAGAAAAACATAAAAGAGATATAAATATTTTTTTATTGGATAAACGAAGATATAATTAGAAAATAAATTTGTCTATTCTTAGAGTTAGTTTTTATATTTTTAAAATATGATATACAATGACATGTCTTTTTTACCTCCATAGTTTTATCTTTTCTATTTTAAAATAATAACTAAATGATACATAGGTAAAACACAGGAATTCCTGGTAAATTTTAAAAGGAAAAAAAAAAATAAAGAAGGACATTTCAATTCGCAAAAAACAATTTATTCATATATTTAATATACATATTATTTTATTTATATGGACCCTTCAAAAAAATCAAAAGAATAATTTTCTCTTAAATTATATATATATATATATATATATATATATATATATATCTTTTGTGATATATCCATCAATGAAGCTGTTGATTCAAAGCTAAAGTTTTATTTTCTACATTTGAACATGAGAATTAATTATATGTATCTAGATCTTAGTCAAAACTATAAATTATAAAAGGTCTTAATTCTCAATAAAGAAAAAAAAAGAAACAACAAAAGTAAAATAAATATCGCTTGTAGTGCATGCACGTATGATATAAATGATGGCAGAGAATAAAGCCCCCACCATCACCGAGACTACTTTTCTCGTAAGCCTGACGACTTCTAAACGCAATGTGAACTAATATTTATGAACGCAGCCTTGCCCACAAACGCCTAATAAAAAAAAATAATAAAAAAAAAAGAATTTTTGACAAATAAGTTTCCGCGTAGAAAGATAATGACTGGAAATAGGAGAGAAACTATGCAGAGGAAGAAAGAGATCAGTTCTTTAGTATTTCTTTTTCTTGAATCTGAACGAACAATAAAAACTGCTCTTTGACACCTTGAGCATAAAGAAAAGAAAATTTTTTCTTTTCTTTGACAATTTTCACACTTTCCTTCAGCGTTCACACCACCATCTCTTCATATATATCTTTCCTTCACTTTCTACCTCTATCTTTTTTCCTTTTTCTCTCTTCGAATTTTGATCAAATCAATCCTTTTTGTGGGTGTAAACTGATTTAGATTAGTTTGAGCGTGTGATTGTTATGGAGGGACATCTTCACCACCAACATCACAATCAGCATCACCTACAGCAATATCAGCTGCTGCAGCAGCAACATCACATCAGTGTAAACGTAGAGGCAAGTGATAAGTTTCCTCAATGGAGTATTCAAGAAACAAAGGAGTTCTTGATGATCCGAGCAGAACTGGATCCAACTTTCATGGAGAAGAAAAGAAACAAAGTTTTGTGGGAAGTTATCTCTAATAAAATGAAAGAAAAGGGTTATAATCGTAGCGCAGAGCAGTGCAAGTGCAAGTGGAAGAATCTTTTTACAAGATACAAGGTATGTATGTGTATATGTAGTACTATTTTGTTAAAGAACTTGAGAAATGGGGAAAAAGTTAGGGATTGGATTGGAAATATATGTTTGTTGATCTGTTTTATTGAGTGATGAACAGTGCACGGTAAATACTAAAACCCTATTAGCTAGCTACTTTACACACACACACACACACACACACACACACACACACACACACATGTATATATTTACACATATATGTATGGTGTTTGATAGATGATGCGATCTCACCTTGTTGTTGTGTGTGTAGGGTTGTGAGACGATAGAACCTGAAGCTATGAGGCAACAATTTCCTTTCTACAATGAGTTGCAAGCGATTTTCACATCAAGGATGCAAAGAATGTTACGGGCTGAAGCTGAAGGAGCAGCGACTGGGTTGAAAAAGAAAGCAGTGAAGCTATCTTCTGACGATGAGGATAAGAATGAAGAAATTATTGAGGGCGAAAGGGGTGGCAGTAGAAAGAAGATAAAAAAGGGCAAGGCAGTTGGTGGAACTAGTAGCAGTGGAAATAGTATTAGTTTGAAAGAGTCTTTGGAAGATTTCACGAAGCAACAGATTCAAATGGAAATGCAATGGAGAGAAGTATTTGAGGCAAGGGAAAATGAGAGGATGATGAAGGAGATGGAATGGAGACAAACCATGAAACAATTAGAGAATGATAGGATAGTGATGGAAAGAAGATGGAGAGAGAGAGAAGAGCAAAGAAGGGTGAGAGAAGAGGCTAGGGCTGAGAAGAGGGATGCCCTTATCACTGCCCTCCTAAACAAGCTTAGAAGAGAAGACATGTAGTGATCAGCTTTCTTTCAATGTTTTTGCTGTTTTAGAGAAGAGGTTTGTCCTGAAACTCTCATTTTGGAGATGTTAGATATGATCTTTGATAAGCTTTATGTTATGATCCTCTTCTTTTTGCAAACTGTGGCTAGAAAAGCTTCGAGCTGGTTCTCTTTTTAATATTGTCTAATTATTTTTATGCTCCAGTGATCTTAATGATGAAGTCTAGTTTAATTGATATATATGCGTGTGTGACTAATTAAGTTTTGAAGCACATAATCTCAAAATCATCATGAATAAATTAAGGTTCAAGCTCTATGAGTCAAATCAATTCGGTGGGGGGGAAGAGCAAAATCTACATTCAGCCATCCCACAAACTCAAAAAAGCCAGAGATAATGCTTGAGAAAGTAGGGACGTAGCATCTATCCTATGCAACCCAATAAGCTCATCGTGCATGTTGTGCAGTTTGTTGTTAATGGTCCAATATTCTTGCTAATTAATGGCTAGCTCTCAACTTCAAGAAGGTGTTGCAACTTTCACTTACATGCAATATTGATCATTTACGCACAAAACATCTCTGATTTTTCATGCTGAGTGGTGCTGCTCAGTACAAGCCATTAACTACATGCAATTTTCCTAGAAGTAAAAACCACTTGAAAAAATGTCAACGGCAGCAATTTGCCTTTTGTCCATTTCGTTTGCAATTATATGGCGCAAAGGCAGGCTGATCATTGCATTGTATTTCTTGTTTCCAAGGATTGAATAAGCACTTTCTGAAAGTCAAAATATGTGCATGACTTATTTTCACTGGTAGAATTGTTCTGCTACCAGATGTAGCTTCAGTGGTCTCACGAACAAAAAAGAAAATATTGACTATTGATTCGTACAATTTGTTCATCAACCCAATCAGTTTTTGTCATGTGGACGAGCTGGTAGGATTGGTAAGCTACAAGTTCTGTTCATGGCTTGTAGAGAAGATTGTTGGCAGGGAAACGGACAGGTTAGGCTTCATTTTTTCTCCTCCATCAACGACGTTCAATCAGGGCCATGAAGAACATGTAAGTTTGTGACCCAGCCTCAGATATATATAATTTTGATATTCTTTATCCTCTAATTAATATACCTTAATATTTCAAGTTTGATATTAGAGGTCTAACTTAACCATTATGATGTTTCTCTTACTAATTAATATATATTTGTTTAACTTCATTTTGTTGTTTTTTTTTTATTATTATTAAAATCGATTGATTTATGTCATGGACTCATTTTGTAGATCTTTAAAGAAAGAAAGACATTTTGATATTGTCAATTCAGCAATTAGTTCGTTAACTTTATTGTTTAAATTCTTGAAACGATCTTAAATTAGTTTGATTAAGATTATATATTTATTAATATTGCAATTAATTATGAATATCATATAGTATTACATATTTAATATAAATTCATTTTTTTTAATTTTATGAATTGACATAGTTATTTGATAGTATAAGTATTTTTTTTCTTATCAAATGATCTAATAAATTCCAGCATAAAATAGTGATGAATATGTACAAGTTAAAATGATTTTTGAAATGTGGTATTGTTAGCCATTTGATTTTAATATAATATTATTTCATAGTTCAAGTACCATTTTTTTATTTTTATTTTTTTTTGAATGCTTTATGAAATAAATCATAAGATACACATACATATATTTCCAATTGAAGAGCTAGAATATTAGAATTCAACATTACAACATGAATCTCACTCTCTCTTTGTAGATTCCAGGCTCTAAATGATCAATTTATACTTGGTTAATGTGATTTAGTTGATTTGATCAATTCAAAAATAACTCAGATAATTATAAAAAAAAATTAAGAAAAATAAAAATAAATGAAATGAAGTGTAAGCTTAAAAAGATTGAGCACTAATATCATCTCCTAGAAACCATGTTGTTGGATCGATCAGTGGGATCTACAAGGACCCATTGATGGAGAATCTTAATGAAAAATTCATTTCTTGCATTATATATTAGTGACTAAGAGCATTGAAAGTGTCATTAAAAAAAAAAAAAAAACAAGAACATATATAGCGAGGGTTATTGGACCTTGGCTAGTAAGTTGGCATTGCACCAATTCAATTAATTAAGGGCAAATCATTTGCATGTGATCAGTATATAATAGTTTAGCTGGTCATAGCTAGGTTGTCAATAAAATTATGATTCACAGGCATACGCATGTTATTTTATGCTTAAATTACGAATTGTCCAATTACCTAGTCTATTGAAGTACTCCGTGAATAATATAGGATGCTGCTAATTGAGTTCAAGGAATAATTAATTCCCCTAAACCGGCATAAATTAGCTAATTTGCCATTAAAATTCAATGTTTGATGGGTTTTTAATCTTGATTAGTAGTTAATTTTTTATTCGAAATCAAATTCACACACATATATATGAAGATTTTATATGGGAAATGGATTTTACTTTAGCCTTTATATATAGTACATATATAAAATAGAGAAGTTTTTTCCCTTTTTTTTTTATAAGAATAACTGAGGGATTTTAATAATTGTTATAATATTTTTTTTTTCAGCCTTTGAATATGGAAATTGATCATATCATAAAGTTTTGTACATCATCACCATCTCATAACTTTGACAAGTTGTGTACTTCATTACAAGTGCTGTGTTATTACCAGCTCATTTGCGCGTGATTCCATCTATGCTTTGAACACTTGATCAGAGGCAGACAAGATGTTTTCAAATTTGTAGCTGAGACAGCTAGCTATGCACAAACATGAACGTGTTCTTGTTCTTGTTTTTGCTTTTGCTTTTGCTGCTGTTAACAAACAAAAGGAGGATATTTTGTAAACCGTGTTTCAGAATTCAGACAGAAGGTTCTTCTTATTTTCCCACCGACTTGTCGTGTTTTACTGTTGATGCCAATTATACGTGTAGTCTTGGAACTTGAAAGCACTTGAGATTATGGCCTCCTTGAGCATTTGTTCACACTTCATATATATTATGGCCATAATTTGGAGCCCTCCATTTGAGATTCCTCCACTAAGTAAGATTCCTTCATTTTCTAACAAATGAATTTGTATCATGAAAAAGAATAATAATAATTAAAAAAACGTGAAAAATGATTGAAATTGATCAAATTCTAATAATAAGATTCATCCAAAAAATAAAAAAAAAATCGAAAATGTACAAATAAATAAGTGAAAGTTGATTAAATCTCTTAAAAAAAAACTACTTTAATATGAAAAACATAATGCATACCTATTTAAATAAAAAAAATAGTAAGTTACTAAATTTTTTTTTTTGAAAATTAGATTTTATTTTAATCTTACAAATCCTAAATTAAACCATGTGGGTCAATTAGAATTTAGGACGTGTCATTCATCAAACATGCCTGCCATCCGTTAGTGATTAAAGGCAATGAAGTATATATTTAATTAGTAGTGTTTGGGTTTGTGGTTGGAAAATATTTTTGAAAAAAATTAAATTTATTTTTATTTTAAATTAATTTTTAGATCATTTTAATATATTAATATTAAAAATAATTTTTTAAAAATAAAAAATTATTTTAATATATTTTAAAATAAAAATTATTTTAAAAAAGAATTCTTATAATATCTCCAAATACAGAATAGATAAGAGGTGAGATTTCATACATCAAATAGGTGGCAGAAAGACTCAATTATTTAAATTGACATATAGTAAGGGACCCCCAGTACTGTCGTTTACAGGCAAGCTAGAAAAATCTTATTTACTTTTTCTTGAATTTTGTATTACACAAACACGATAAAAACTTTATCTTTTATGGATTCCTTTTATCCTCTGTATATAAAAAGTCTCTGCTAATTATTATTAATTGCTGTTTTCCTTCTGGAGACAATTATTAGCTGCTAATCTGGCATTTCCCACGAAGATTTTTTTTTTATTGGCGTTTCCCACGACGAATTTATCTACCTTGCAGTATCTTGGTAGTTTGACTAGTTAAATTATTATGATTTAGACAACAATATTTGTTTATATAATCTTGTGGATAACAAAATTATATTACTATATATTAAAAAAAAAACCTAGCCTTGTGAGTTGTTGACAAAGATTTACCTGGAAAAGATGTAGTTTTAATTTCCAAGTCAATAATCCAGATCCATTATCATGGAAGCCATCAATTCCATAAATCATATTCATAGAAGTACTCTTGCTGGGATATCAAAATAATAATTTATAGAAAAGGTGGTTTCGTGTTAAGAGTTTAGGATTAAGGAGTTTGTTTTCTTTGTATGTAATTTCATATTTAAGTCTTATAGTTGCTAATATTGATAGCAACTATAAGTTTATCTGGTCGTGAACTTTAGGGCCCGTAGAGATTAGTCGAGGTACACGTAAGCTGACCCTAACACCTAATATGAATAAAAAAAATATAATAATAATAATAATTGCTAGATCTCAATTATTATTAAGTGTAGTTAATTGTAAAATTAAATATAGTTTTTTTTTTTACGTTCCAATTCATTATATTAATTAATTAAGACTAATTTATTTTCACAAGCAATAAAAAAACACTTCTTAAATCAGCTTAATTTTATCCTTTTTATTTAAGTAAAATATATGTTTATGTTATATTATATAGCTTGATTAAATTTTTTTTTATCAAACAATGAGAAACACGTCTCAAATCAGCTTATACTTTCAAATAAAATTCTTCTAATTTGAATAAAAAAAAATATAGAATGCACCGTCATGATAATTACAATAATATCTTAGAACTTATTCTTTATTTACAATTTATTTATTTATTTTTGGGTAGAATAGTATGATAATTAATTAATGGTATGTAGGGCGGTGGCCCTACAAATCTAGCCAACATAGGCACTACCGTTACAAGTGATGACAGCAAAGCAGGGGCATAATTATTGGTTAGTTCCCAAGGAAAGAACAGTCCTTGTTCGGAATTATAATTACAGCAAAATGTAACGGATCCGCTGACTTTTTTAGATATTGTATAAGTCAAACATGGCATTGGGTAAAAATGATACCAGCTAGTATATCATCTTAAGTGCAAAAAATCTGAATTTTTTTATTTAAAATTAATTATTTTTATATATTTTAAATTGTTTTGATGTGTTAATATAGAAAAATATTTTTTAAAATAATAAATATTATTTTAGTTCATTTTCAAACGAAAAATATTTTAAAAAATAACAATTATCACACTCTTGAATACCTTTTAAATATTTTACTATACGGTACATATATCTATTTATTAGATTGAAACAAAAATCTATTATGATAGATTTGAATTTATTAAAAAAATATAATTATTATTTTTTATTTTTTTCAAAGAAAATAAAAAAAACTAAGTTAATATGCTTAAAAAATAAAATATTATATTGTTGTTGTTGATATGCTTTGATTAGCCTACATTAATCAAAATATTGTTATATTTAGCTTTAACTTTGATTTTAATCTAAATTGAAAATATAATATAATATAAAGATAAAATTATGAATAAATCAATTAATATTTTATAATTCAGTTTATAATTTATTTATTAAAATAACCACAATTCATAAACATCATCGCAAAACAATTAAGAATGGACCCATATTGGAGATTTAAGATTTTGACATTGCATGTCATAATTAGCTGATTAATTTTGCCGGAATTAACTTGTAAAATAGCTAGAAACTCAAGAACCGATGGATTTTATTTTGAATTAGAAAGAGAGAAAAGTCAAAGAGTCATAGACTTCTCCATTGATTTTTTTTCTTCCTTTCTTCTTCCTCGCCTCACCTACTCCGTACCCTTCATCTCCCATTGAATACCAAAAAGGTTATAGACATTGCCTCTTTTTCTTCGTAATTCTCTCTCAAGGTACGGTCGATTAATCTCAGAATATTTTCGTCGTACTTGCTCAATTTGTCAAATATTTAAATCATTTAAAATTTACAATTTGCAACAGCCAGTCTTTAATGTATTCTTTAATTTAATTTTATTTTATTTTTGCTGGTGGCATTTCTATTCCTAGATAGAAATTATAATTTGCTCGGTCTTTGTTCTGTGGCTACTATTTTCGACGTGACAAATAGGATAAGTCATTGACTTGCAAGCCCATTAAATGACAAATTTATTTATTTTTTTTCCACGACTTGAAAGCTTAAGAGGGTGTTTGTTTTTGAGGTGGATGTGTAGTTTTGTATGTGGAACCCATCAAAAAAGCTAAGAAAAACAATAAAAAGTAGTTTTTGTGGTTGAGTTTTGTGCATAAATGAATTGTACCCAACCTCAAACTCAACCACAAAAGCTAAAACAAACACACTGTTACGTATACTTCAATAGCTTTTCTAGAAATACTTTCACATCAAACTTGGGTTTTTTTTTTTAACAAAAATATTGTCAACAAAATATTTTATTTTCTCTACTATTCTCTCTGTCGCACCCGACATCGTGGCGGCCTTAAAAATAATTATTTAATGGAAAAGAACGGATTTCTGGCATCCTATTCTTTAATGGGGAATGGTCTTGTTTAAGGAGTCGCCACCTAGTATTATGGTCACTAGGAACCCTAACTGGTCAACAGAGATTCTATGGTTCGGGACTGGTTACGTAAAAGGGAAGATATTATCACCCCTTAAACGTTCTGCCTGAGGTAGACTGCATTGCTGGTTTTGCCTTAAATTGCTAAATGTTTATTAGTTTAGGCTATGATAATTTTGCGTGTAATATTCATGACTCTGGCGTCAGTAAATATTTAACTATGGATATTTCCAACTCTGGCGTTGGTAAATATCACGTGGCTATAAAAACAAAATAAATTTAAATCAGTTTTTTTTAATTCCTGACTCTGGCGTCAGTGAATAAACAAATCAAATAAATTTATTTTTTAAGCATACACATTTTTTATGTAACTAAATAAAAGTAAAATACAATAAAATAAAATAAATTTACATCAGTATCTTTATTCCTGGCTCTGGCGTCAGTGAATAAACCAATAAATTTACTTTATTTTATTTTATTTTTGCATGCATATTTTTTATTTTTATGTAATTAAATAAAATACAATAAAATAAATTTGAATCAGTATTTTTATTCTGACTCTGGCGTCAATGAATAAAAATAACAAATTCATATTTATTTTTTTTATTTATACATACACACATCTTTTTTTTTGTTTTTTTTATTTTTTTTTCTATTTTTCTATTTTTTTGGGTTGGGCCCACCTCAGCCCATATGGGCTGGGCAAAGCAAGCAAGAAGCACGCGTGGAATGGCTCCACGCGTGCATGCATAGTGCGAAGGTAATTAATTTACCTTCGCACTGTGCAACATTACATTCAAAATGAATGTATAAAAAATCAAAAGCAAAAAATGGCTTACCTGTTCTCTGGAGACGGTGGGGATAGTGACAGTGCAGTGGCGCCTCTCGTCTGCCTACGACCTTTCCCTTTGCTTCTTTTTGCTTCTGTGCCCGTATGCTTTATTCTTTTAGCTGCTTTTGAGATGATGATGAAGGTGTCGGCTTTCTGTTATTGGTTTGGGTGTTTTTTTTTGTGCAGGGATGTCCGCAGAGATGAAGGCTATGGTGATGACAATTCTTTATGTATGCTGTATTTCTTTCCTCTCATTCTCTCTGTGTATTATTTCTTTGCTCTGGGTTTTTTGCTCTGTTTTCTCTGCTTTTTTTCTCTGTTTTTTTTTGGGTTAATTTTTCGGTCTTTGCTCTGTTTTTGGGTTCCTTTTTTCACCTCTGGTGTGCTTACGTTCTCTGCCTTGGCTCCTTCAATGATTTTCGCTTTTTTTTTTCGCATAGACTGGGATCAGTATTTATAGGGTAAGAGTCCTTTCGCTTGTGAGAAACCAAGTTTCAATCAAACTCATTCTCTTTTTTGAAGTTTGAATTTGATTAAGAATCAAATTTGAAAGCGGATAATTATCATTATCTTAAAGATAAGAATTATCTCGAAGATAAAGATTATCTTGAAGATAGAGATTATCTTGAAGATATAGATAAAATGATAAAAGCACATTGTAGTCCTTAATTTTCACGGAAGTTGACAAATCACACTTTTCATCGAAATAAATCTCTGATCTTTTAATTTTTCATTTTAAACCCTGTAAAAATTAAATTAAAAGTCAAAGGGCCAAAATTGGGTTATGACAGTTGCCCCCTCTTTACAATGCTTACGGTGCAAATGCATTAGAAAATTTATTTTCTTTTGACTTTGTATAGTAAGTTTTGTAAAGAAGAATAATTGTGAAAGCCCTTCCTCTTTTCCTCCTTTTTTTTTTCTTCTCTTTTTTTTTATTGATTTTTTTGCTTATTTTTTAAATAGTCTAATTATTCCAGGCGACCTGCCTGATAAAGAATAAAATGCAAAAAGGGTTTCGCAAGTGGTCTAATTGTTCCAGGCGACATGCCCGATGATTGAAAAATACGAGGATTTTTTTTTTTGTGATGGTATATTGTAATGGGAGTACACAGTTAAATCACCTTGACATTTAGTTTTTTTAAATCTAATTTTAATGTGAAAATGTAATTGTAATTATTTCAAACTAATATTTTTGATTAGAAATAATAACATAAATGAAAGGTGTTTATTTTGAACTGCCGGTTGGTTTTCCCAAGATCTAACTCCTAAGTCCAAGTAAGAGAAATCTACGTAGTCTTGTTTGTTTTTGCGTTTCAAAAACGCTTTTGAAGAAATTTAAATTTTTTTATTTTTTTATTTTTTTTCTTTAAATTAATATTTTTTTAGTGTTTTCAGACCATTTTGATGTCCTAATATCAAAAATGATTTTTCAAAAATAAAAAAAACTATTTTAATGCATTTTCGAGAGAAAAGTACTTTGAAAATCAATCATTAGTACACTCTGGAAATGCTAAGAGCACTGGTTGGTATATCTCCTAGCTCTTTGCCTCCATTTTAAGGACTTACTCTTTATAAATTTTACTTGTTTATTGAATAAAGAGTTTTTTTGATGAATAATACTTGTTTATATTGTTTTGTTTTCAATAGATAGATGTATTTGGTAAACCATTTTTTGAATATAATGAACAAATATGGAAAAAGGAGAAACACAAAAGAGAAATTTTTGGACTCTAAAATACTTTGTTGGCAAATTCCTCAATTTGAAGCCGAACACCTCTTGGAGTTGAGCAACAATCTCCATGCAAACATCAGCATAGAAAAATTCTGATAAATTGGGCAATTGGCAATTAACATATAAAATGAAATGAAAAGGCGAAATAACATAACAGTAATTTTGTTTTTTTGTTTTGTTTTGAAATAACATAAATTTGAATGTTGAGGTTCTTAACCATGACATATAATTAATGTCATGGTTCAAAAATACAACATTGATTAAAATTTTATTGTGGTTCAAAAATACGACATCAATTAAATTTCAATACTATTAACAAGGATGAATTGGTCATTCAATTTATAATAGTCAGTTAAATCGATCGACCGGTTGACATTGAAAAACAAAGGTAAGCTACTGTGTAAAAATAAAATTTTTGAGATTTTAATTGGAATTTTTTTTTAGTATACAAGTTGGACAAAGATATACATTTTTTCTTATAAAACATATTTGGAAGATAAAGTTTATAAAATCATAGTTTTTGTGTGTGAATTGATCGACTGGTGAAGCTAGAGGATTGTTAATGAGGCTACTCCCCTTCCCAGCAACAAATTTTTCCATCATCTAAATTTGAAAAAAAAAATGTTTTTGTATGAGATTTATTATTTAATTTTTTTAATCTAACATTTAATATAGTTAATAATTAAGAGTTAGAAATTTTAAATTTTTAAAAAACTTTGGGCAAAGCTTCCCCTATATAGACACTATACCTAAAGTTTTATCTCGCTTAAAAAAACCACAATAACTAAACTCAACAAATTCTCACATTTCATGATCACAAGTGGCCCCATGATTACAAATAAAAAAAACATATATACATGCAAAATGAATCTCAAATATTTAAATAATACAACATTCAAGTAATTGAAATCTCAAACATATAAACATAACTCATATATCTATCTACGTCTAGGTCATTTAGTGGATGATTCAGGCTTATCAATAGCACGACTGGGTCCAGCTTTTGCACCTACCTGAGTGACTTTGTTCTCTGCCACGACATCATCAAGAGTTAACCTATCCCTAAAGGTTTCAAGTTTAGTGCATCAATCATTGACCATTGGGACGCATAGAAGTAACTTTTGTTTTCTTTGTCAATATTACGAAGCACAGATTCGGCCTCTCGGCTCTCCCGTATCATGAAGCCAACCTAATTTTAATAAATCATTAATGTTAAATTAAAAGATCAATACATAAAACCCAACATTTTACATATATTAATTATAATCAAGCCTTCCTGGTATACGTCTATGACTAAGTGTCCAATCATGAGAAACAACAAAACTATACCCATAAACATCTTCAAATTCAGGAACAAGAGGTATGAATTTATCGTCAACATCATTATTAACATCCTCATTAATATTTACTGTCATATTCGGGTCTAACGTATCATCATCTTCATTGTCACTAGGTTCAGAATAGTCAAATCTATGTTGATCAACAAATAGATTGTCAAATATAGTATCATTTATCATTTGCAGCAAATCATTTGCAATAAATTGTTTTTATCTTTACTAATTGATTTTAAAAGACCAGCATAAGTTGGGACAAATATAAATTTTGGTCGATTATTCACATACAATATCATCATATTTAAACCACTTTGGATGAAAGAATCAATCATTATTTTAAAACCGTTATCACACACAATTGGTACAGTATAACATTGATGTTCACTAATTTGAAACCTTAAAGTTATTTTAACATCAATATCATTATAATTCTACCCTAGTCCATGAAAAATAATTGCTTTTTTTTTTTTGTATATGACATGCATTAAATACCATTTAACAGCAAACTACTCCTGTCATTGTAAGTGATACTACTGTTCACATTAGGAAAAATAGTGTCATCGTGATGACTTAACATAAATATGTTATAACAGAATCTATAAAAAAAAAAAAATTGAATTCTGGTCAATTGGACGTAATTTTAACTAAATTATACTACCCATACCCTAAATAGAAAAATTTACAACAAATTTAATCAAATTCCTAAAATTCAATGTAAAAGCAAACTTCATCAAAATTAAACATAATTCATGATACAAAATTTAATGGATATTTTCATGATGAATTGAATTAAATCAAACTCAAATTCATAGCAAGTTAAAATAATTCAAAGAAAATATCAAATTCATCAACTGATCAACAATTCAATGCAACATGTAATTCGTCATAATTCTACCACATTCATGCTCTTTTGCAAGGCATTATCAAGCATAGTTAATTACATTATTAGCTTATCCAAATAATCCACACAAAATCCCTAATTCGACAACTTATTCAAAATTAAACGGGACATATAATTAATTGAAATAATTAATTCATAATTAATTCAACCTATTTTTATGTTCAACCATATCAAATCAACCTTAATTGATGGTATTTTAAACTAATTTATCATTAATGCAACAAACCCTAAATTCACTATAAACCCTAAATTCAACTTAAACAATCATTTCATTTCATTTTAACCAAACCAAACACAAATTTATAACAATGTAGTATATTTACCTTGCTTGTAGGAATAGAAAAAAGGCTGAGGATTTGCTGGCAGAGGCGATAGTGGCGGTGGCAACGGCGATAACAATGGATTTTTAACAAAAAACAAACATCAAAGAATACTTAGAGACTAGAATGTGTTTGATTTTTAAGTGTTTTAAAGGGAAAAACAAGTGTTTAGTGAGTTTCTTAGAGATATATGAGCCGAAGGTGTTAATATATAGAGAGGAGTTGTTGTGTCTGTGTTCTTCGATTAGGAGATGAGTTTAAATTTAATGACATGTCGTGCTTTAGAAGCACAATAATATAAAAGTGTGTTATTTCATTATATCTTTTTTAAATGATGTTATTCTACAAAACTTTTAACTTACTATGCTAATTGTTTTTTGAAAAAAAAAACTCACTTTATTGGATTAAATCTTAAACCATAAAAACAAATTGATTTAAGATTATAACCATACAATTAATGACATCCACACTTCCTTCAAGTTGATCAGAAATGAACCCTTGAGAAACTTCATTATTCAATAAACAAGGCAAAATCTTTATCACAATAATCACAAATAGATAAGGTGTGTATATAATTCTCTAATTATCAATTTGAATAATCAAATATTAAATATAATGTACATAATCTTAGAAATTTATGATTTTTATATTTAAATAATTATTAACTAAAATATATCTTAATCCATAGCAACCATTTTAAGATATAGGAATCTTGAAAATAATTTGATGATAAAAACTATGTGATGTAGTCGGGTTTGAGATAACAAGTGATGTTGAATAGTTAAGATTGGATCTATTATGACTAGATGATGATTTGCCCTAGACAGATTATGTGGATGGTCTAGCAAATGCATTTATGGGCCAATGAGATAGATTTAGACCCAAAACAAGGTTTGGTCGCACCGTACCAGAATGATAGCTAAAAAAGGATATAACTTTTTATCCAACCATCGGATTGAGATGTTTCCTTTTTAGTAGCCACTACATCGCTACACAGACCATTGGATCTTTAGATATAAAAAATCTCGTCTATACCTCTAAATTGGTTGTTTTGTTATTTTCTTTATTATTTTTGGATTTCATGCATTTTTTTGGATTTTATGGTTATTTCCTTTATATTTTATAGATTCTTATTTTTGTTTCCTTGTTACAATAGTGTTTATGACATATTTAAGGTTTGGTAAACTCCTAATGAAACATACATCATCAGTTTTACTTCTTGAGAGAATAAACCTGTGAATTTTAAGGTTCACATCTACCACACCTTTTGTTTATCAAATATTTTTGTTATGTGTTTGTTACTGTTTTTAAATTCCATATGTATCACTATTTTACTCTTATTTCCCTCAATTCTCTTACGTAAGTTTTTGATGAAATAAAACATACAATTATAGGGTTGAGAGATGATTAGTTTTCTAAGTAGACTCCTTATATTATATATACATCATATATGTCGTACGTGAGTGCACGTCACAGCGAATGTGTCCACTCTCTTGCTTTGAGTAATCGGTATAATAGGAGAGACAGAGTTCTTGTGTTTTATTAGTGGAAAGAGGGAATGAGTGTCGCCACATTGAATTTTGGTCACTAGAAACCCTAACTGATCTAAGAGATCTGACACTAGGACTGGTTGCGTAAAGGAAGGTATTAGCACTCGAAATATGTCCTACCTAAGGTAAGCTACATTGTTTAATTGTCTAATAAAAGTTGAGGTTTTATTGTGCTTTCTTATTATTGGTTTGTTTAAGGTTTAAGAAAAGTTTTACAAGGTAAGAAGATTCTTATCTTATCGGGAAAAACCTAACCATTCTAATGTAAAAAAAAAAGAAGAAAAACTAACTTTTATTTAATATTAGGAATACGTCTTAAGTATAAATTCGTAATCCTAGATATTAAAAAAAAATAAAATAATTCTTTTGATATTTTTGAAATATTGGCCTAGTTCTCATGGCTTTAATAAACTAGTTATTAAAGTAAAAAATGCATGTTAATACATAAATTTTGAATTTTTTTGCTATATGACAATATGATATGAAAATTTCTATATTTGAGAGACTTGACTGTATGTAATGAAAACAAGTTTTTTTTTTGTTTTTTTTTGTGTAATGTTTTGCAATGTTTGGGAGAAAATTGTGTTTTTTAATACAAGATTTGTATTTTTACAATATAAAAATACTAAAAATACAAACCAATATTAATCAAAATTGAGAACAATACGCGAGAAAATCACAAATTATTTTAAAGGATTTTTGGAATCCTTTTGAAAAAATTTTTAATTAATATATAATATAATATTATTATATTATAATAAATTAGAATGGGTCTGACCCAATTATATGGGTTGAGCCCATCCTAGCTGCGCCGAAATCAGCCTAGAATAAATTAGGTTAAGATTAACCCAAAGGTGTTGGGCCAACATCGGCTCGAGACAAGGATTGGGCCGGTGTCGGCCCAATAAATTTTCTCCTTTTAGACTGGGATTAACCCGACCAAATTATTTTAGTCTGGTTCAAAACTAGTCTAGCCTTGTGAACAATGGAGAACTCTCCGCTGTTCACATGCAATATGAATAGTGGAGAGTGAATTAATTCACTCTCTATTGTTCGCTTTGCAGAACAGTAGAGATGACAAAGCAAAAGAAGAAGGATGAGGAGAAGGGCGAGGGAAAGCTAACTGGGTGGTGTCTTGTGACGGTGGTGGCGAAATGTGGCTGCAGATAGTGGCGTTGCGGTAGTTCCTCCCATTTTCCCTTATGCTTCTCTTTGTTTCTTCATCCTTATGTTTTTTATTTTTATTTCTCTCCTTCTTTCCCTTTCGGTTTTCACCTGTTATTTCTTTCTTTTCTTCACTTCTGTTTCTCTCGTTCTTTTGTCCTGTCGTTCTTTGTTCTTTATTTATTTTTCACCTTTTAAATCCCCTTCTGTTTCTTTGTCTTTCATCCCCTTCTCTCTATTTTTTTTCTCGTCTTTCTTTCCTCCCTAGTCTTCTCTATTTTCTCTGTTTTTCAACTCTCAAAATCCCTCTTTTCTCTTCATTTGTTTTTCGTTTGTTCGTTCTCTCCTTCTCCTAAAAATGTCATTCCCATCACTTTTTTTTCTCTTGTTCCAATCGTGGCGTAGGGGGAGCGAGAGCTACCTTACCCCTGTCTAGTCATGGGGACTGGGTAAGGTGCCTGAGGCGGCCTCTATACAGCTGCTCGCAAAGCATGGCTCTCCTCGCATTTTATTATGGTGGTAGGCTATAAAGGGGTGTGGGTTGTGTCAAGATTTGAGCAAGTGGGAGGGGGGGGAGAGAGAGAGAGAGACTGCAAAATAAACCTTTCTTCCCCTTCTCTATCTTCGTCTAGGGAAGAAAAAGTTACACAGTGCCATCAAAACAACATTATTTTCAGCTTTGTATTTTTTTTTATTAATAACAATGAATGAAACGACATCATTTTGTACAAAATATGCTATTTCATTTAAATGAAAATTGCACCAAAGAAATCACTTTCCAAATTAGTCCTTAATTATTTATTTATTCAATCAAGTCCTCAATTGCAATTTTGATTTAAGAATCAATTCAATTGCATCCATGTCAAATTCAAATGTCGGACTTGATGTTGACTGCCTTTTTTTATTTTGGTCTTTAGTCTCAGATTTATGCAATTTAGCCCCAATTGACCATCAAACTTTCAAATTTCTTTAATTTAGCCCCTGATTCTCGTCAATTGGGTCCCTAGAGTTTAACGCCCTTTACATAATGGTCATTGGCTGTGGATTTCTTTAATTTAGCCCTTAATTGGCCCAAAAACTTTGAATTTCTTGCAATTTTACCCCTGATTTCAACCAATTGACTTAGTAAAAATTAAATTTGGTATTTTAAAATTCCAATCTTCTCAAAATAAGCTCAAATTGAGCTCCTAAACTTAATTTTTCACTAATTAAACCCCTAATAAAATTAATTTAACCCACTTAAAGTATAATTAAGTCTTTACATTAATTAAATCCTTAAATTGGACTCAAATTAATTCTCAAACATAATTAAACTTTAATTTGGCCTATGATTAAATCAAATTGACCTATTAAATATTTAATTATACCCTTGGACTTAATTTCTATACAAATTCATCCAATAGTCATTTAATTTGACCTTGAATCTGCATTGTTTCTTCAGTCTTGGGTGTAATGGGATACAATTACACTTTTAATTCCTTCTGAAATTACAGCTTGATTTTCCCATGTTTGAGATCCTTCACGGCTTGCTTTCTTAGCGTTGTCAATCTTTATTTTATTTCTTCATTTTTGTTTTGGAAGAAAAAAAGTGAATTTAGATAATAACCTAAAAATAAGTTGTAACATTTGTCGCATATGTGAGGCATCATGACGATTGCGTCCCCTCTTGTATTTTTATATAATCGGGAAATGTGGTAGATAAGGATTTCTTGTCTTTTCAATAAAGAGAGGGAATGAGAGTCACCACCAACTTTGTTTTGTCACTAAGAACCCTAGTTGGTCTCAGAGATTGGGCATGAGAACTAGTTGCATAAAGTGAAGCTATTAGCACCCCAAATACACCCTACCTAAGGTATGCTATATTGTTTAATTGTCTGATATATGCTAAGATATTGTCGCGTTTTTTAATTGTTTTTCTGTTTAAGATTTAAGAAAAGTCCTCTTCAATAAGAAGATTCTTATCTTATCGGGTAAAACTTAATTGTTCTAATGTTGCTAAAGAAGAACTAACTTTTTAATATTGAGGATACGTTTTACGTATAAGTTCGTAATCTCATATATTAAAAAAAAATATTTTTTTGGTATTTTTTGAAAAATTAGTATAGTTCTCATGACTTTAATAAACAGGTTATTAAAGCAAAAAAAATGCATGCTAAAACGTATTTTTAAAATTTTTTTTGTTATATGAAAATATGATATGAAAATTTCTTACAAGCTTTAAGAGACTTGACCATATGAACGAAAAAAAGATATTATTTTGTTTTTCTATATAATTGTTTTGCAACATTTCAAAGAAAACTGAGTATTTTAATAAAATATTTGTATTTTTACAGTATAAGTACACAAACCAATATTAAGCAAAATTAATAGAAAAATACACGGGAAAATCATAAATTTTGAAAGGATGTTTTTTGGAATTTTTCAATATATAATATTATATCATATAATGTTATTAATATATAATGGGATGGGTTGGCCTAAATATATGGGTTGATCCCATCCTTGTTGGGCCAAACGCGGCCTAGAAGAAGTGGGGCCAACATCGGCCCAGAAGAGTGTTGGGTGGGTGTCGACCCAAAGATATTTTTCTTTTATGTTTTTTGGATTGGCTTGGACTCGACCCAACTATTTTGGTTTGAGACAAAGTTGTCCAGCCCGCTAAACAGTGAAGAAGCTCTCCACTATTCAATTACAAAACAATGGAGCAACCGGAGGAGGAGGAGGAAGAGGAGGAGAGGGGAGGTTAACCTGGGGGTGGTGATGTTGTTGTTGACGATGGCTCACGAGGCCGGAGTCTGGGCAAGTTGGGGGGGCAAGAGAGAGAGGCGTTTGCAGGGGAAATTTCTTCTTCTATACCTGCCTTGCGCATCCAGGGGAAGAAGAAGAAGCACAATACTTTTAAAATGGCACTGTTCTGCGTTTTTTTTTAATTTATGTGAACACTATATGAAATGGCGTCCTTTTGCACAAAACACATTACTTCATTTAAAAGGAAATGGTGCCAAAAACATATCAAATTCCAAATGAATCCTTAAATTTTGATTTGTTCAATCAAGGTCTTAAATGCAATTTTGATCTTAAGAATCAATTCAATTGCATCCCTGTCAAATTCAAATGCCAGCCCTGAAGTTGGCCGCCTTTTTCACTTTGAACCTTGGTTTTGAATTTGTGTATTTTGACCCTCAATTGATCAATAAACTTTCAATTTATTCAATTTAGCCCCTGATTCAGTCAATTTCAGTCCCTCTATTTACACGCCTTTTCCAATTTGATCCTTGGTTTTAGATTTCTTCAATCAAGTTCCTAATTGGCCATCAAACTTTAATATTTATACAATTAAGCCCCTGTTGTAACCTAATCAACTCTTAAAAATTAGAATTTGACCCCTAAATTTTAATTTCTTCCAATTAAACCCCAAATGACTTCAAATTAATTTTTCTTGCAATTAAACCATTGATAAATTCAATTAAACCTTTAATAAAATTTAATTAAGTCCATAAACATTTAATTTTGGACGTTTCTTCTTTAAATTGAATTTTCTTTTTCAACGTGACTTTTATTAGTAAAAAAATATAGTGTCAAATTTCAATATTTATATTTTTGAACCTCCTCAACTAATTTTTGGTCATTTTCTGGGCACTCTCACATTTTCTTCTCAATACTATTATTTTTTGGTTTTCTTCTGAATGTATTTTTTTACTTTTTTATATTTTCTAATTTTTTTGTGGGGATCCAAAAATGGATATGAACAACAATGTGTGCAATTTTTAAATTGACCAATAGGATTTTAGCATTAATATTTATTTAATCATTCAAGAGCCCATTATCTTATTCATGTGGGCCATAATTTATAATTTTTTTACTTGGCTTTGAATTTGTGTATTTTGACCTTCAACTGATCAATAAACTTTCAATTTATTCAATTTAGCTCCTGATTCAGTCAATTTCAGTCCTCTATTTACTCGTCTTTTCTAGTTTGGTCCTTAATTTTGGATTTCTTCAATCAAGTCCCTAATTGGCCACCAAACTTTAATCTTTATGCAATCAAGTCCCTGTTTTGACAAAATCAACTCTTAAAAATTATAATTTGACCCTTAGACTTTAATTTCTTCCAATTAAAGCTCAAATTGACTTAAAAATTAATCTTTCTTACAATCAAACCCTCCATAAATTCAATTAAACCTTTAATAAAATTTAATTGAGTCCATAAACATTTGATTGTGGACGTTTCTTCTTCAAATTGAATTTTTTCTTTTCAACAGGGCTCTCATTAGTAAAAAAATATAGTGTCAAATTTCAATCTTTATATTTTTGAACCTTCTCAACTAATTTTTAATTATTTTATAGGCACTCTAGCATCTTCTTCTCAATACTATTATTTTTTGGTTTTCTTCTGAACATATTTTTTATACTTTTTTATATTTTCTCATTTTTTTTATGGAGACCCAAAAATGGGTAAGAACAGCAATATGTGCAATTATTAAATTGACCAATAGAGTTTTAGCATTAATATTTATTTAATCATTCAAGAGCCCATTATCTTATTCATGTGGGCCACAATTTATATTATTTTATTTGGCTTCCATGACCTTATATATATTCATTGTTTAATAAATATATCAACATAATTCACGTAGAGTAACACTAAAATCTTACCTACATTTATCACATCATACATCATAGTTACGTAAGAGAACTACTAAGAGTTATGGTAGTTGTACATCATCGATTCAACATGTCCCTTCCATATACTATAATATTAGTCCTTCATGTTGCATATAATTGGTCCAATTTCTATTATTGTTATACTAATTCAATCATGTATACGAAATTAGAGTGTCAAATACATAATTTTCATAAAATTATGATATATTATTAATAATAATGTCCAATAACACCTATTATTTCAACATAACTGATAAATGTTTTTGGTGATGATTCTTTTGTTAATGTTCTTTTCATTAGTAAATCAACAATCATAAGACTGATGCTCATGAATTCAATTGACACTCGTTGTTTCTAAACTTTTTCTTTAACAATAAAGTATTTTAATTCTATATGTTTTGCAGTATGTTAATACTTTTTATTTTTAGAAAAAAGATAACCCTGAAATTATCATAATTGTCAATAACTTCAAGTTCTAAAATAAAATTCCATAACCAATTCAACTGACTTATGTCCTCAAAGCATGTCAAAAATTCAGCTTTTATAATGGATGCAACAATAATAGATTATTTCACACTCTCCCATAAGATTTCTCATCTAACTAAAGAACAAATATCACAATGTGAATTTTCTTATATCTACACATCAAAGAAAATTTGAATATGAATATTCAATCACCTTAAGATGATAAAATTTTCTATAAGCAAGCATATAATATTTTATTCCTTGAAAGTATCCCAATATTTTCAATAGAGTCGTCTAGTGATCCAAACCTAGATTAATAAGAATAAAGTTGATGTTTGAGTTGGTACAAGTTTGAACATACATCAAACTTCTAATAATTGAAGTATAAATATATTTTTTTTATTTATTTATATTCCAATTCATTCTTTATGCATTACATAAGACCAAATTTATCTCTTTTTTTAAAGTTGAATAACATTTATTGAGCATCTATTTAATCTAAATCTCCTTATAACTTGGAAAATTCCTATCCCAATAACATAAGTTTCCTCTTCCATTTCAAAGTTATTATAGAGAAATTATTGATCTCATGTAATAAACTAAGATAATTAATTGCAAGCAAGATTTCATTAATATAAAGAATAAAAAATGTAAACTTGCTCCTACTGACCTTGACATATATACACTGGTCAACAATATTTTTCTTAAATCTAAAGGAAATAATAGTATTATTAAAATTAAGATATCATTATCTAGAGGTTTATATATTGATTTCTTAAATTTACACATTATATGCTCCTTTCATTCAACTGAAAAGCACTTTAGTTGATTCATATAGACTTATTCTTTATTCTCATTTAAAAAGTCATTTTTCAAATCTATATAATGTAACTCTAAATTGTAATGAGTTGTCCAAGCCATGATAATTTTAAAGAAGTCTATTCTAAAGACTAGTGAAAAATTCTTTTTGTAGTCAATATCACATTTCTATGTAAAATCTTTGGTAACAAGTATGCCTTGTATTGTTCAATGTTTCCATTTGAGACTCGTTTGATCTTGAAAACCCATTTACATCCAACTCTTTTGCAACCTTCAATTATTTAACATGGCCTCAAACTTTACTTTGTTCTATAGATCTTAACTCATCTTTCATGGCTTCTACTTATTTATTAGAATTACCATTATTAATTTCATGTGAAAATAAAATTGAATCATTATCAATTCCTGAGTCAAATTCTAAATTATGTAGATATACAATATAATGATTCAAAATAATAGACTTTCTTTGTCATTGGGACCTTTTTAATACTATTTAGTGAAGCTCGTGTATTATAGGGTCATCAATAATATCTTTATATTGGGGTATATAATCATTCATTTGTTGTTTTGATAATTGTTAAACTTTTCAATAATTATACCTTAACTTCTTAAATTTTTAAATTGCATGGTATTTCACTCTCAATAACTTCATCATTTTTATTAAACCTAGCATTTATAATTTTAACAATTCTTGTGTTATGGTTAGAATATACCTTTTAGATTTTTCTAGATAACCAATAAAGAAATCACTAATTGTTCTTGAATTCAGTTTTCTTTTTATGTGTATTATAAATTATATTGGACAACCTCAAACATGCAGGTGTCTCAAACTAGATTTCCTACTAGTTAATAATTCATAATATGTTTTTAGATTTGTCTTGCTAGGAACCTCATTTAACAAATAAAATGAATGAAACGAGTCTCTTAATTCTTAAATCTCATTTTCTTTTAAACAAGTCTTTATAAAATTATAGTTCATTTAAAAAGAACTATATTCAAGAGATAATAAGTTGGTGATAAGCTTCACAAAGAAATTCTCATCTACATTCATTCTAAAGAATTTAAGTCTTATTGCAATGTTTGTCATTTTAATAACATGCTCATATATGGTAATAAGAGAACTATCAAACTTCATGGTGGTCGAAGTACCTATTATTGTCTCAAAAAATGACATATCTATAATTTGGAAATGTTCTTCCATAAATTTCATAAATTTCTTAGCATTTTTAATTTTTTTTTTTAAAAAAAAGCATACTTGATGCTATTTACTATACTCATTCACATAAACATTAAACTCAATCTCTTTAATCATTTCCAAGTCTTATGGAAAACAAATTTCTTTAACACCATTAAGGTTAGTAATAGCAATATCTTTCTCAACTTCATATGTCAAATAAAAAACTAAAATACTTGGATGAAATTGGACTCGTTCACACTAATCTAAGAAATTTAGTACATTAAATATTAGAACAAATGAAGCTTGTGAATGAAGAGAAATAGAAATAAATACTTCAAAGATTAATAAAATGCTCAAATATTAATACTCTAAGCCACAACTTACATATATAATACACATTCAGAAAATAATTCACATAATAATAAATGCATATCAATGATCTCGTTCGGTGATGCAACATTATAAAAAAAATAGTCATAATAATGCTAATAAAATTTGACTTAATCTGGTAATTGTATATTCATTAATTAGATTCATTATATATATATATATATATATATATATATATATATATATATATATATTGATTACCAACCAATAAGTTCATTAATCATAAGAACAACTAATTAACCTTCGACTGCTTATAATAATAAATTTTAATTTATTCACAAATAAACAATCATCAAGCCATTTATAAATATCAAAATTCATAGGTAATTGAAAAGAAAAACATCATACAATTTCTTTTAAGAGTCTGATCACTTTGATGATTAACAAACCATTCATGATATAAATTCCAAATCATAAATATAATATTCTAACATGTAGCCATAATTTTTCATGCCCTTAACTCTAATTTTATTATACTTAAGAATATATAAACAATAATTATTTTCATGTTAGAGATAGACTAATGCTAATTATGTTAAGAATATAATGCTCCCTACTATTATGAGTGGAATCAAGATGGGTTTTGTATCAATGGTTTAGTTTGGATCCACATTAAAAAAAAA
>Ga0325411_1001103_pt1 | contig 29718 bp, 19 predicted proteins | sample PopdelMetagenome_13_FD_206181 | JGI IMG/M metagenome (GOLD analysis project Ga0325411, IMG submission 206181) | Populus deltoides microbial communities from Bellville, Georgia, United States - Xylem-PdIQD-R4 | ecosystem: Host-associated > Plants > Phyllosphere > Stem > Wood/Secondary xylem...
GATTCTTTAAATTAGAATTCATACTCATTTTAAAGCATGTCATCGGTAACATTGTGTGGCGTAATTGATTCCATACTAATTTAAATGAAGCACGAAATCACAAGGACGTGCGGATTAGGTTTGGAATTTCCACTCTGTGCTGTACAGCAACGTTGCTTGTGTTTCTGCAATATCCCATGTTATCATGACATCAATGTACATGCGTGATAGCAAAGGATAATTGCAACTAAATTTTTGATTTGTTAGAGCTTGATTGAAGCCAGTAATTAATCTGTATGGTGAAATGGAGTAGCGCTTACCTTCTTCGCTGGCTCTCGATTTCAGAGATTGTCATCATTTATACATACAGAAGATGCTCTTTGTTTGTCTGACCTTAATGCTTATGAACAGTACCACCACTGCCTATTCAAGGGACAGTTGAAATTTCCAGAGGGTGGCACAAAATTAGTCTAACCTTAATCATTCCAAACTCTGAACGTATATTGAACATTAGATAGCCGACTAGCCGCTCTTTTGAAGAAGTGAGATTTGAGGACAGATGACAAAGATCACCACGGGTTGTTAAAATTCCCGGTTGATGGACTACCGGAAAAGTAAATCTCAAAGTCAGTACTCACCTTGAGACACTCGTGAAATCCCCGGAAAAAAGCTGGGAATGATCTAAACAATTCGAACTTCTGTCCCAACTTGACCTGTGTATTAATGGTCTTAACAATTCTCGATGGCTGAATGGAGCTCTCTTTATTAACAAAGTGCAGTCAGTTTTCTCAGTTGATATTTTGCGGAGTTGCCTGTTAAGGCATCCGTGGAGGCAGAACCATAAAAGAAAAAAGAAAAAAAAAATTCTGTCTTTGATCCATTCTATGCTATTTTATTTCAAGTTTATTAGGTGGCCTGGAGAGAAGAGCAAGAGATGTGACGCAAGTGGCACTTGCTAATGAATTAAGGTGAAGAATGAGAGTAGTTCCGAATATACTTGGAAGTCCATATTACCTGGAGATCAAACTCACTCGGACAAGACACATAAATGACCAGCTGCTTCACTGATTGTCTGGATCAACACATGATTCTCTTCTTGATCCAGATTTTGCACCAGAAATAAGCCCTACATGTATGAGCGCATCCTAGGCCTAGCCAAGGACTGGCCCCCGTCAAGAAAAATGGTTGTCCCAGTCATGTATCTTGAACCGTCACTTATTAAATAGATGACGGTTGATGCAATATCCTTTTTTACATCAAGCCATCTCTGCATTGGCACTGCCTCTTTCACCAACTTCTCAGCCCTCTCCCTCCCTTCTGACACAGGATATGCATCTTCTAGATGCAAACCACGAGCGATTGCATTAACCCTGATCTTGTACTTCCCTATCTCCATGGCTGAATGCTGGAAGCAATAACCAGAAATGTCAGTTTTAATCATTTCTGCTCTTTCATGATATGAAAAAAATAACAATGCATCAACACTGTGATGAAATGCAAACCATTTATGTTCCACGCCATTACTCAAGATTGAACTGAAAAGATGCTTGAAAGCAAAACTTTGGAAGTCCATTCAACGAAGCGGTAACTTCACTTCGCATGACTTGCACACATATGATGTATCAGAAGAGGACAGACGAGATATATTCACGATCTTGAACCTAAACTGACAAAGTGGATGCAATCTTTCCTAAGTACTCATGTCCAACTTAAAGAATTCCGTTTTACCATTTAAAAGGGATTGTTCAGGACAGCTAGCCCAATAAACCCATTTTGCTATCCAGAACAAAGTTACAGAAACTAAATCAATCCATCTGTATTAACAGGACCAATCTAACTGATCTTATAAAAAAAACACAGATATGAAATTGGCCACCATTATCATCAAACACAAATACTCTATGAAATTTAGTTCCATAATCTCTTTCCTTACAACCTCAACCAGCAGTGCTGGTCTTAATCATCCTAACACAGTAACACTTTTATCCATACAGTAATGGGCATTGGTGCATGGCCCAGGACCCTAGCATAACTGTGAAGACAAAAATAAATATGATTAAATACCAACGCATTTACTTACTCTAACTAATTGCTGTATTCCTGCTGAACATGAACCATATGCAGCCGCTCCTTGATATAGTCCTCTCTCAGCACCAATTATTGAGGTTAAGAATACAATGGAGCCTCCTGAATTATAGTCCCGCATTTTCTTTCCAACAGCCCTCAGCAGAAACCATGGAGACATAAAATTTATTTTCACCGTCTTTTTAAACTCACTTTCTGTTACTTGCAAAGGCTCTTGCATCTTTCCTATAGCACAAAATTCGAAGTAATAAATTCTCTTTCTTGTTTCCAAGCTCTAACTGCACTTCATAAATCTAACCATAACAAATTTATAAAAGTGATAGTGTGATTGGAAATGAAAAAATAAAAACAAAAATGTGCACTTAAGCCTCACATTTACTATCCTGGAATCATTTCCACTCCAATAAAGAAGCCACCATTTATGTAGCACTGAAATAGGCAAGGAAGAGAGTCCCAAAGGCACAGCCTGGAGGTTAAGCTACCTACTTCTAACAAATTACAGGATGGAGATATAGGGTTACAAGAGTGGGCCTACTAATGAAACACAAGAAAAACATGCTGCAAAGGAGAATAAACATTTGATAATTCTCAAATTGCATATTTTTTAGGAGATACTAAACATGTATTCCCAGTAAAAATATAAAGCAAGAAACAACAAAACTCCACAAAATATAAAGCACTTGTTTATAAAGCATAATACAAAGACCATACACAAAATTCTCACAAACACACCAGAACTCTCATTGCCTACAACTCTTATATGGAAAGTGGAGCACCCATCTTACAAAAACGTGCATAGAACACCCCTCCCAACTCAACTCCCATACATGTAGGTCTCATATTTTGGTCGGCATGGACATATGAACCAAGCATTCTATACTAACATAAGTTGGTGACAAAAATTTGGTTCCCAAGGCACAGCTGGATGTGAAAATAATATAAAACTTTGTCCAAAGAGGTTCTCAATCGATTTGCTGCAACTTGGTTAAATTGTTGAATTTACACTGTCACCACTGGCTATAGGGAGCAAGTTCAACCAAAACCTGTCTTTACTTTGTAGAGTTGGTGTCACCACCAATGACATTAGAGATTTAGCCAACCATGAAGCCAAATTGCAAACGATAGTATGAGAGCCAATTAGACTAGAACTGTACACTTCCTCCACTAGTTTTGTCTTGTAACTAACATTTTTTTTAAATATTAGAGATGACTGGCAAAGGTGGGACTTGAAGTCGAGACCTCATCCCTTTTACTTAGTAAGAGTAGCATTGAGCTATAAGCCAATTGCTGTGACCAACACTATAAGGGAGCACTTTAAGAGTAATCATTCACTGCCCCTGAAGTAATACTCATCCACTCACATGAAAGTGGGGTCTGTAGATGGCTACCATGGTGCGTCCCATGTTTATGTGAGTGGGCGCGTGATGCATCGTTAGTATCTAATAATTTCCCACACTTTGGACACTATATACTAGCATAACTTGCATAAGAATGCTCCAAATATGAATGCTGCATTGCATTCGTGAGTGTGTTCCTTTGTGCATTATGGATGAGGAGTGATGAGAAAATTAAGCAAGCTTGTGTTCAACTTTTGTATGAGTTACAGGTAGAATTTGCCGGCAATTCTTCATTTCTAGATTTTCGCCATGCAAAGTGGCTGTATTTTCCCAAATATAAGAAGTGTGTCTAGTAGCTTATTGCTCCACCCTCGTATTTCTCATGCTTCAAACTCATTGTAACTGTCATTGCTGCCACCCTGAATAATGACTATCCTACTTAAGAATTGTGACTGTTCTAGATACCAAAACTACTGCCAGCACCATACATCTGTACGTGTCTACTGCATGCAAAGTTGAAGAATCTCACATCTATCTTCCATCTCAAAGAGAAAACAGCATAGATCTAATTAAATTAATGGCAAGGGAAAAGGAAACCATTACTCCAATTCAATTGTGGCAAATGTTTGTTCCTTTCTAAACACTATGACTCATGTACTTATATTCCTCTTCAACTTCTGAATAAATTAATTGAATGATTATTGTGCCACCAAAATAGCAGGCCGAGTGATGCAAAAAATTGTAGTCTGATATTGTTCACCTTGATTCTCCGATGTTTGAGTGTAATCATTCTGCTCTAAAGTCCTTTCCAATGTTGCCATTAATCCTTGTCAATTCCTTTAATAACTGGACATAATCCAATAAACACTTGAAGTTCAAAAGAGAACAGGACATGAGTTTCAGTATTGTTTCACCAGTACTTTTAGAATCCATTTAGTATTGAGTTGCAGTTGCATTCAAAGTGAATGTGGAAGAAAGAAGAAACGGTCCAAAATCTGCTGACTTTTGGTGATGAATCAAAACTAATGAAACAGTTAAATACCAACTAGTGCCTTAGTATTTTAGCTATGGGCGATTACAATAAAGTTCCAAATTATTGTCACAGTCAAATATCTTTCAACAACCAAGAAAAAAAAAATGTAGCCGATCACTTCAATCATGAATGATGACGGAACAAAAAATAAAACTTACAACCTTTAAATTAAAAAACTCCACAAGTAACACCCAGAAAACTATATTATGGTTCAAATTCCATCTAGTGGAATAGGAAATTCTATGGAAGCAAAGATTAGACCAGACCAAGGCCCGATACCCAGTTTATCAACCAAACAAGATAAAAGTATTATCTACAGTGTGGATAAAGATGAGAGAGAGAGAGAGAGAGAGAGAGAGAGAATTACCTTCATATGTATAGCAATGCACAAAAGCATCTAAATTTCCCAAAATTATACATGCCTTATCCACTGCCTCATCAAAACTTGCCTCCCTTTCCTCTTCCATATCCATTTCAACTGCCTCCACTGGAAAAGCACCTTTGATTGCACCTGTTATCTTCTCGCCGATACTCCTTAAAACCTTCTCATTTCCCATCAAAACTAATCTGATCATACATCGCCAAATAACATATTATTCAATAAAACAATCAATGTAGGTGACTGTCAGATTGTACTAAAATAAAGAACACAAACATCTTCACCATAACTTTCAGTCTTTTCCTAACAATAAAAAGTCCTTCCTCTGCTTTTGTAAGCATAATAAAAAAATCAACTGTCAATTGTAGCCCGCAAAGATTCCATTTTTGTTGAAAGAACAAATGAAAAGATTCCTTGAAAGGAACTATTAGTACTTTAGATTTCATGAAGGGAAAAAAAAAATACACGTAAGAAAGTAAAATTCAAAGATTGAAACCATCATTTGGTAACATTCCCTTTGGCTTCCAAACTATTAAACTTGAAAGAAAGAACGAAACATATTCTTAACCTGCATCCTTGTTGAACCAAATGAAAGGCAATATTCTGTGAAACCTCATCTCCATTTGAAGTAAGCAACACTTTATTTGCCCCACTTCCCATTCTCCAATCCAAACTTGAATTTCAAAAGAAATCCTGTCAATGAAAACAACAACAAAATAATTCATCATCCAAAATAAACATAATTCACGTTAAAAAGAAAGAAAATAATTCTCTATCACAGAGATGATGGTACCTGACACGAAACTAATTGAATGAAGTGAAAGACAAAAGAGTGATGTCTCGTCAAATGAATGAATGCTAGAGCTGTGTCTGTCCGTCTGTCACGAGTGGAGTTGTCTTCTTTTTATTTCGGTTCTGTGCTGTGCTGTGAATTACTTGATGAATAAAGCACAAACCTTAAAAAAGTCGTCCTTCATTGAGTTCCCAAAAAGATATCATCTCCTTTTAGTCTTTCTATTTATACTCTTCACAAGTTTTTGAAATTTCAATTTTTCTTCTAAATGATGCCCTTTTTACTTTTATGAAAAAGTAGTGTTCAACTTGGAATGTGTCTCTGTTTGATTTTCTTCTCGCAAAGAAAATAAAGCAAAGAAATGTGTCGGTGTTAGATTTTTTTTCTCGAGAAAGAGATGGGGGACTCCGCTGAAGATTAACCAAAACATTAGAGACCTAATTGAGACTAAATATTATCTGAGAACTTAATTGAGATTAAGACTTTTCATAATCTGATTAACCAAAAATTATTTTTTACATTGAAATTATTTAAAATTATAAAAAAATTAAATTTTTATAAAATACATTTAGAACGGAATTTCAAAAATAATACCAACTTTTGGAGGTTTGTCCTATAAATTATAACAGACAGGGGGGAATTCATGGGGTTAGTAAATGTCTAGTTTATTACTTTGAAGTGAATCTCGAACAGTAATTAATAGAATGTCAACACTATAAAATTAATTGTATTAAAATCTTAATAAATTAAATTTAAGGGATGTAATTCAACTTGTCAACTCAAGTTTACTTTTTAGAAATCATTAATTCGAGTATTAAAAACCTCAAAGCCACTAGAAATTTATTTTATTATTAATTTTAAGGTTTCAGGGGATTAGTGGAGATATATGTAAACTGGCCTGAATATTTACCGTTATTAAAAATAAAAAATTATTAATTTGTATTACCCTATATTTGCGTTAATTGGCATGAAAAAAAAAAAGTAATTGTCGGATAAGAAATGAATAGCGTAGAAGATAGAGTGACATTCCTCGAAGAGAAATATGTGGGCAGCATCAATCGTGGATGATTTATGTATATTTCTGCTGAAGATTCAGAGACGATCAAACTAATTGTATACGATCCATTTTACTATTGGGGTAGTTTGTTTCTACTATCTAGAAGCGGAATTTACCTCTCATTTCTCAACGATAGCTCCCAGCCCCACTTCATAATAGCTCCCAGCCCCACCAAGCACCAATGCATCACCGAATTTTCTTTCTTTTTTTTTTTTTCTTTTGTTAGACAACTCACTTCACCAACAATCATCAATATCTACTGCCCAACATAGGGATCCACAAATAAAGTAGGAATAACTTGAAACACACATGCACTGCCCAACATAGGGATACACAAATTTTAATATAAAAAAATTGGTGGCTCCATGATATTCTTACAAGAATTTAGAATTATTTAAGATTTATACAAAAATTATTATTGAGAATGAAATATTATTTATGATTTTAAATAATTACTCTAAGATTAGATTATTATAAAGCATAAGGCATAAGCTATCCAAGTATTTGACATTTTTTTTTAGAAGAGAGGAATTGTTATGTCTTTAAGTATTAACTCTCTTCTTTTTTTGTTTGTAAATTTTAGGTGTTATGTATTGCGTACTATTGTATTGTATAGAAAATAAAATGCATGTTATTCTATTTATAGAGAAACATGAAAACTTTATAAATGACAAAATCATTGATTTTTTGAATAAGATTTGAAACTCTTTTCAAATCTCATTCCACCTTGCGTAAGGATTTACAATCAATAATATTTGAGAACATATGGAACATTTTCTCTAATTCACATAAAGTGATGAATCCTCTTTTGAATATTCAAATACCTTTATGTAATTCATGTTATACTCAATATCTACTCGTTTATTACATTTAATTACGACAACGTGTAGCATTATCAAAACATAACATTCTCTATATAAGATAATTTAGTGATCTCAAGTCTAAAGATCACTTATACAACAATCACGTAAACATTTTCATAAACACATGTGATCCCTTCATATGAAATTCTCATGTGGATCAGTTCAATATACATGTCATTTCAAAAACACGTCCATGTTAGTTTTAAGTATCCCTTAAACCTCAACTTATAAGACAATTATTTATTTTCATAAAGGAAAGAACATAAAATGTATTAGTTTCAACAACTCTAATTAATATCCTTTTTTCAATAGAGCATTGACCAATAACATTTAGGAACAATACTTTATGCAATCAAAATCCCATAATTATAACATTTTTATAATTTTTTTTGCAAAATATTTTTGCCTTAATAATTTTATATTTACTCTCGATTCATTAATCAAATATTTGATGAATATTAAAGATAAATAAGTTTTTATTAATAAATTAAATATATTTACATGAATAAAATCAATGTTACGTGTAACCAACTTATTGGCTACATGACATATACACTAACAGAAAATAAATACATAAATCAATTAAATTAAAACACAATAAACATATAAACAACAAAGCTTAGTCCATAGAAAACTCCTCAATTAAGTTGTCATTATCCTTGATAAAAATAAACAAATTAATTTTTTTTTGTATTTTTTAAATTTAGACTAAGTGTTCATGAGCCTAATAAATTTGTTATTGAGTCTATGATGCATGCAAAATATAAAGACTATTTTTTTTAAAATTTTTTGGTACTTTCCAGAAATGATAAATCATGCAAATATTTTTCTGGGTTTTTCTCCTTTTCTTTCATTTTTCTTTTATATTTTTTATTTAAAATGCAAATATGATTTTGTTTAGAAACTTCATCATATGCAATTTAAAACACAAATGGATTTTTTAAAAGAAAGATTTTTGTTGTTTTTCTATTTTTTTTAAAAATAGTTTATTTAACATTGCAAAAGCGTCTCACATGTAAATTTACAATCCTAAATATTAAATATAAAAGGGTAAAACAATTTGAAAAAAATCAAAATTAATTGCAAAAAAAATCCCTTTGAAAATCTAAAATTTGACTAAGGTTGCATTTAGAAAAACACCCCTAAAAAAAATAAATACATGTCCTTAGCTAAAAATAAAAACTAAAGTTTGGAATTTTCTTTAAAAGATTCTAAGGCTTGTGAGTTGGTAGAATCTCCTCAACATTTAATAACAAAAAAAAAACAATTAATTACAGTTAAAGAAGAAACATTAACTTATTTTTTAGTTGTCAAAATAGTTACTTACCCCATTAAAAATTTTGGTTGTTGGGATGTGAGTTTGTTATGATTGCTTTTTAAATCTTTGGGCAAAAAGAAAAGGATTTAAGTGGGTGAAATTGGGTAAGAACATCATGGTCATTCATCTGGATACCCATGATCTTGATTAATTAAGGGATAAAGGTGTAGAGGAATATAGAAAAGTGAGACTCAGATATGTTTTTTATGAGTTTGCGATTAAGATTGGTCATAGTAGTATCTTTAGGGTCTTTGGAGATTAATAATTAATTCTCGATAGTTGAATCTTGTTGAGAGAAACTGTTACTTTATTTTGGGAGAATTTTAAGGTATTTTGGTGAGAGAATAAATGATATTTTGAGAGAATTTTAAGGTATTTTGGTGAGAGAATAAATGATAAAATTGAGTTGAAACATAACAACTCAAACAATCTTTTTATGTTAAAATATAAAAGAAAATGAATAGTAGTTGATCAACGTCCCATTTATAGTTTCTCTTTTAAAAATAAACAACTTTTTATTTATAATACCTTTTTCAATTTAATCCCACTCTTTTAAGTTTTTTTAATTAATCCCTTAATTAAACCTAATTTTTGGGAATTTCTTCAATTTCACCCTTAGAATGTTTTAATTAGATCCTTGACTTTAGTGTCCTTTTAACATGGTCCTTGGTTTTGAATATTTTTAATCTCATCTTCAATTGGCCCTTTAAACTTCTAATTCCTTTCAATTAAGCCCTTGATTACACCGATTAGGCTCTTTAAAGTTTAATCAGGTCCTTGATTTTCTAATTATTACAAATTGACCTGAATTAGGTCTTTAAACTTAATTTTCTTTCAATTAAGTCCTTAATTAAATAAATTAAACCCATTAAAAGTTTAATTAAGCATTTAAACTTAATTAATTCTTCTAATTTTGATCAAATTGACTTTTAAATTTAATTTTACTTCAATTAAGTCCTTAATTAAGTTAATTAAACCCATTAAAATTTTAATTAAGCCCTTGAACTTAATTTATTCTTTAAATTTTGGTCAAATTGACTTTCAAACTTAATTTTGCTTCAATTAAATCCTTAATTAAGTTAATTAAACCCATTGAATTTTTAATTAAGCCCTTGAACTTAATTAATTCTTCTAATTTTGGTTAAATTGACTTTCAAACTTGATTTTGCTTCAATTAAGTCCTTAATTAAGCATATCTTATCAATAATATTCCAATCTCACTATTCTTCTGGTGTTTTGACCTGTTGCTACTCAAAAGCTTATCTATTTGTGTCCCAAATAATTTTTTTGGATTTTGGATTTATTATCTTTTTGGATTTTTAAATCTTTTAAAAAAGAAAAAAAAAGTTACATAAAAGAATTTGAGAGACCTAAAATTGGGGTATGATAACATCCATGAGTTGAGCTGCTCCAAGTTCAAATTTTATTTGATAAAAAAATAAATTTATGGGTCAAAATATTATTTTACATTAAATTCAAACTCATTTTATGCCCAAGTTGAGTCGGCGTGCACACGCTTGTTTAATCTTGAAACACACTTTGCTAGAACCTCTCATCTTTAAAAGCTTGGGTGTTCTTTGAGTTCAATTTTAACTTTTCAATTACCCATTTTATAAATATTAGGAAAATTTTGTTTTTCTTTCCAAAGTAGAATAAAATTCTTTAGAGGGTTTTGGGTTTTACCAAAACATATTAATCTAGAGTTTTTTGAGATCAATTTCTCATTCTCTTATAATTTATTTAAATCATGTTAATATTCTATGTTAAAAAATATATGTTGGAGATTAAAAAAATATTATTTTAATATATTTCTAAACAAAAATACTTTAAAAAACAACCACCACCACAATATTATATATGATAAAAATAAATAACTCATGGATGATTCATATAAAAATTATTTAATTATTTAAATTTGTAAAAACAATGATAAGAATGGATCATGGAGGATCCTAAAATATAATAATATTAAAAAATATAAATAAATTTTATATCCTTAGTTGCTAAATAATTTTTTTTTTAGTTTTTAAAAAGTATCTTTTATGAAATTGAAAAGTTGCTCCAAAATAAAAGGTTTTAAAATGACTAAAAAAGATTATAAATTACAAAACGACTGTACGTTTCACTGCATTATACAGCGTAAGCCACCGTCACTCGGTTCAGTCCCAGTATCTGAACCGAAACTCCCGCTTCTGAGATGGCAACTTCCTCTTTATCAACAGTTCAGTCCTCAATTAATCACAAGCCACTTCGATTATCACCACAACGAGTCTCACCTAAACTCGATTTTATTAGAATTCCACAAAATCACAAAATCTACTGCGGCTACTCTTGCTTTGAGGCGAGTAATTAATTTTCTGTTTTTTTTTCCTAATCATTAGCAGCAGCTGCTGCTGATGATTCCTGTTTGCTTTTTTTTTAATAGTTAATCACTGTAGGATTAATTAAAATCATCAAGTGTTAATTGCAGGTTAAGGATGTTAGCTATAGACCTCCAGGGACTGAGCATAATCTCTTAAATAAAGTTACCTTTTCGCTTCCAGAGAGAAGGTAATGATTTAATCCGTCAATTAATTAAATGTTGTGTTTTTCTGTATGAATCTTATTCTTCTTGCTCTGATTGATGTAGTTTTGGCTTGATTTTTGGTCAAAGTGGGAGTGGAAAAACTACTCTTTTGCAGGTTTATAACTGCCGTTAATTGAATTGGAAATGTTGTTTTGGTCCTTCTTGTAATTTGTAATTGCGTTTTTATTTTTTGTAGCTTCTTTCCGGGATAAGCAAACCAACGTCAGGTTCGATTTGTGTTCAAAGGTATGGGAATGATGGGAATCCAAACCAATTGCCTGAACAGCTATCTCCTGAAAAAGTTGGTATTGTCTTTCAATTTCCCGAGAGGTATTCGTCCTTTGATAATTTGGAAATTTAGAATGCTTGCTATCTACATCGAGCCATTTCCGGCTTTAGGTTTATATACAGTTAAGTTCTCAAGAATGTTGTCTACTGCAAGCTAGGTACTTTGTGGCTGACACTATTGCTGATGAAGTTACATTTGGGTGGCCAAGGCGAAAGAGCAGCGTTCAATTAAGGGAGCATCTTGCTTTGAATCTGCAAAGAGCTGTAAATTGGGTACCTGTTTTTTTGTTTTGTTTTGTTTTTTTTTTTTTTTTTAAATGTGATCATGTTTTACCTTTTCTTTTTCTGGTCATTTTTTTCTTGAGGTTGTCTATGATACATTACATTACATCTTGATGCCAGTTCTAAAACAGTACTTAATTTAATGATAACTTTAGGTTGGATTGAATGGGATCTCATTGGATAAAGATCCTCACTCGCTAAGTGGTGGATATAAACGTCGGCTTGCCCTGGCTATTCAATTGGTAAGAACCTATATGTAATTAGGTAGTTTTGCAACCTTTATACTCGTAGCATGCTTTGAGTAATGAATGTTCTCGATCTAATGTTCAGGTTGAAGTCCCTGATCTGTTGATATTGGATGAGCCTCTTGCTGGTCTAGGTAGGGGTCACACTCAGTAATTTTTGGTTCCTAAACCATTCCTTGTCTTCCCTCTTGTTTAAACTCACTACAGATGGTTAGTGTGGTCTTTTTGAAGCTCATCAGCATTTAAGAACACCTGAACCTGTAAATGCAGTTTTCTCAAATTTTAAATGTATGAATATTTATAGCAATTAAGAGTCAAGAGAGGCCTGCTCTGAGCATGTTTGATCTCGATGCCTAAACTTCAGCTATTTGATGACCAACTTATGGATTTGAATTTTCTATTATTTCCTTTCTTTTCATCAGTGATACCAAACTACACATCAGTGGTACCCCTTACCATATCTCTCTGCCCCAATAATTTGGGTCTTTGACTTCTCTAAAAGGGACTGGTACCACCTTGCTATCAAGACTGGTTGTGTCACTTCAACTTTTTTCAATTCAGATAATTTTAACTTCAAACTCAATTTGATCCCTTTTGTGGGTCAAATTCTAAAATGCAATGTTTAGCCTCATGGTTATTAGTTATTAAAAGCTTTTCTTGAGATTTGAAGTGATGGGCATTTAACACATGTCCATTATATGGTTTCAGTATATCCACCTAGCTTCTTCATTTGTTCATTCTTTTATGCTGTAGTGAGTTTGTTTTATTACACGCTTTGGTTATCAGATTGGAAGGCACGTGCAGATGTTGTAAAGCTTTTGAAGCACTTGAAGAAGGAATTGACTATCCTTGTTGTCAGTCATGATCTCAAGTAAGTCTGTTTAACTGTCCAAATCCGAGTCTTGTCTTTTGGACCTTTTCTTCTGAATTGCCCACCTTCCTTTTCTGTTAACATACTGTTTTTCTTGTTTGTATGGTTCTATACTAATGCTTTATGTGCCGCCATGTTTTAGCTGTTCAAATAACTGTATTTCTAGTTCCTGTTTTCAGAAATAAGTAATCTCATAAGAATTATATGGATGTTGTTGTATAACTTGCATGGGTTATAATAACTGTATTTTTAGTTTCTGTTGTTCATAAACAAAGACATTGGTAATCTCATTAGAACGCTTAGAGGCTCCACCAAGCAAGCTCTTCTTATTGCGTTGTATCTGAGCCTGATTTCCTGAATCCAATATAGTTTAATTTACAGATTCCGCAAACTAATTTATTGAACCTTCACCTAACATAGGACACCACTTGTATTTGCTCATCTTGTGTCTCTTTCCACTATATGCATATGGTGCTACTTTTACTGATAGAGCTTCTGGTTTCTCTTCCAGAGAGTTAGCAGCTCTAGTTGATCATTCCTGGAGGATGGAAATGGGCGGATTTCTGAGGGAAGAGCTTCTTCCAATGTAACCTTGGAGTGGACTATTGCCTAGCTTACCACATGTTATGCTATGAGGTTTGACCTGAATGGTTCTAGTTCTATATGTTTATGCTAAAAGCTGGAATTTTTGGAAATTATATCAGAAACATGTCTTGCTGCTAAAATCCAAATCCTTGATGGTAATTTTCTTTCTTTCTTTCGTTCTTTTTTGAGAGAGAATTGGATCCTTGATAGTACCTGTTGCTTTCTAATCCGCGTAGGTACCAGCCCTGTAGTCAACCTCCAGCCATTGTTCTTAAAGCTTAAAATGCATTTAGGCATGAAGGTTTCTTGGAACCTAGGCTCAAGGTGCAGGTGTTTGTCTAGGAATAAGAAGGAGAATACTTACTGTAGTTCATATATATATGTAATAACGTAAAGAAAAATATTAATTTTAAGAAGAAAATAAGAAAAACATTAATAGCCCTGATGTTTGTTTCTTATCTTGATAATAGATTAATTAGAAAATGAATAATTTTTTAACTTTGATTCTATCAGAATAGAATAGAGAGATAATAAGCTAGCAAAATAACAAAAAATATTATAGAGAGATAATAAGCTAGCAAAATAACAAAATAATATTTTTTTTCCTTCTCAGCATCAATTATGTCAATAAAATATGACCATCATTAACTAAGAGAGGGTGAATGATTTCGCTAAGCAGTAAAAGAAATTAATAAAAACAATAGTATAATAATTAAAAAGAATAAAAAATCATTTGTATGAAAGTCAAATTCTTTTGTCAAAATAAACCATACCTTTTCAAATTGACGTTTTCTCTTTTGTTTTTCTTTCACAATTAGTTTGGTTTTCTAATGAATAAATTTGACAAAAATAGTTAGTGGATTGACGTGTCATATCAGTAAAAGGTTTCCTCCCACTCTCTCAAGTAAATAAATAGAAGTCACATGGGTAGTATAAAGGTATATTAAAAATCAAACTACACAAGCTAGAAACCTAACATACAAGAAGTTTAATTAGGCATGAGTTTTGTGCTTCTTTGTAAGTCCCTAGGCATGTGCTTCTCTTGCTTAATGCATGCTTGATTGAAATCACCTGGCTTTTACCCTTAAAATCCCTTTCCATCACAGATTAGTGCCTTGTGCATCAGGCATGCCTTAGGTGCTTTTGCTAACACTACCTCCAACAGTTTGGAATTTGATGCACTGTTTTCAAACTATCTGCTCACTATTATACTCGATTCTAAATAGATTGTTTAATGATTTTGATTAGATGAATTTTGGTAGGTGAATTGTGGAAACTCGAATGTTGGGTTTCCAGCCCAAATTTGAGGTGTCTGACTCCATAAAAACGGGAAATAGTTGATTTGAGGGGCATTTTAATATAAATAGTTTGCATGGGCTTGATAGTGGCCTTGGGACCAATAAACACCGGCTTGCTTTGTGAAAAGAAAAGGACTAACTACTAGTTTACTCCAAAATAGAACTTAGATTTCAATTTATTCCCTTAGTACAGAACCTTGCAATGTTATAGTTGAACAATGAGAAATGTTTCAGTGCTACCCTTCCATATACTATAACATATTTTTAAAATCTTGCAGAAGATGGTGAAATTGTAGTTATTGTAATGGTTTGAGGGGAACGATGTTTTACTATCATTTGGAGGCTAAGAGAGCACAACTGGCCATAATGGCGGGTCTCTTAGAATATCATTACCAATGTAAACTGCTTAATGAAATTGTAGGTCTAAGAAGGGTAGGTGTTACTTCAATGAGAGATGTAAAATTTAGCAAGTGAAGGCTCTTGTTTTATTTCAGCTATTTATCTCCTTTTTTCCTCTTTCTCTATGCTTTGAGTCAACAAATTTGACATGTTAGTGTAAAGGTCTGTTCCCTTTTATCAGCTTGATTTTTTTTTAATAATAAATCATCAAGACCTTGAAAGCATTAGCTATATCAATAACTTTTTTTTTCTTAATTTCAGATGAAGTTTGATTTGGCGTCATATGCCCAATATAAGCTCCTTCCTTAATAATCTTACCTTCTCGTGTCTGAAGAAACTGATTTCCTGAATAATCACTTGTTTGGAAAGAGAATGATAATTAAATAATTCAAATGGAACATGCAAAAATACCAATCATGTCTACTAATTAAGTTGGTTACATGATGCTTAGTCTTCGCAGCTTTATTATTATACAGAGAGATAAGATGGATACCACATATTGTTCACATCTCCTTGTGTTCATGACCATTACAATCACTCACAAATACATATGAATGTAGATGATACAATCAAACAGCATATTGCAAGTATGCTTTAGCTCCTTTGCTACAGCTCCAGCACCAAATCTACATTATCAATATTGGAAAAGGGTTAGACATGTGCGTCAATAAGCGTAATCATATCAGTAATTCACCTTGATGATCACAATGAGGTCAAATTAGCTCTTTAAAAGATAAAAATACTATCAATGCGGTAGCATACATAGGGAAATACACTATTGAATGATTGACTAATTTAATGGCTGGATGTCTGGCCTAAGTAGACAATTTAAATTATGTTGGAACATGAATGGTTCTGCTAATAATGTTTGACATAATAAATGAAAATTCATCTTAAATTTGTTTCTTTTACTTTCTATTTTGTTTTTTGGCAGAAATGTTGATTTATGTGTCAACATGTCACAATATAATTTTGATTGTGCGTTGAAGATCTAATTTTAAATTTTAGTCTGCTTTGAGGAAAAATAGTAATAGTAAGCAGAAAATTGTTTACTCGGGTGTTGGTTACCTGTTTTGGAATTTTCCTTTCCCTGCAAGTTTGATTCATGTTCAACCAGATATCATAATGTAGTAGAATGAATTCAAAACAGTTAAGACGTTTCAACTGAAAATATTGTGAGAAAACAAGATAATGTATCTGAATATTCAATAAGAATGTAGAATCTGTTTTCTTTTACAATCAATATAAATATGCTGTCAATAAATAAATGTACATTGGTTTTATGTATAGGTGGAGATGTAGGTGATCCTAAGTTCGTAACTGATGAAGTGTGTGGCCGTAGATAGGACAGAATGAAGAAAAATGCTTAGTTGAGTTCAGGTGGAAATTATTGATGATATAGCATCTAGAAATTGAATGACCAGTTTAGAGAGTTATTGAATTAAATTTTGTTTACGAACAATGATGTTGTACTAGGCATCTTGAAATTGAATGACCAGTTGAGAGTTTGATTTATTGTATTAAATTTTGTTTTTGAAAAATGGTGTTGTACTTGGATGTTAAAATAAATAAATGAATGGTGACATTCTGGTGGACATTTATTGCAAGCTCAGTAGTGAGCTTCCTACTTGTTTGTGTCAGATATTCTTAATATGACCATATGTGTAAATAATTTAACTCGTTCATTATTGCTGCTTTTGGCATATCTTGTTCCCATTAATGCAGTTTTTATGAACTTCTTTTGCTTGTAAATAAATGTGTTTTGAGTGCATAGATAAGGAATTAAAATGTTTAACATTTTATTCATCTAGGCATATTGTAACAAATGATTAATGGTGCCATAGTCAGCTATCTATACTTGAAGGAAACCAAATGCTATCATCTACATGTTCTATATTTTTGGAAGGTCAAGACGTGTTAGTACTTACAGTCTGCATCTGTTTTAATCCAGTATTCCCCGTTTGCTCTTGAATTACTGCAACTATGACCATAATAAGGCAGTTTCAAGTTGTTCATATGGCTTTGGACCCCATCAATTGACTTGGATCCAGGAAGAAACTTTCTTGTCTTTAACCTGGTGCATCATGTCTGCATTATAGCCACCCTCATTCAGAGTATTCATTGTCTTGTCTATATGGGACTTCATAAACTCTTTTTCAGCTAATGGGTTTTCAGGATGAACTTTTCTATGAAGCATTTTTAGGACCTGCATGCCAAAAACTGAGAAAAATTAAGATTTTGGTGGAAATTTTATAATTGAAAATATTTGGAATGGTATTGTGTTCCTACTCCTACTCTGGAATGCCCATATGATTATTTGTGGCCAATAATTTTTACATATGAACATGAAGGAATTATTGTCTAATGAAAACCTCTCTGGCAAATATAATGGTCAGTCATCAATATGGCTTAGCTTGATCCAAAAATTTGAGATGCCTAGGTATAATCAAAGCCTTTCAACAAGAATTCAAGTTGGAGTCATAAGGGGTGATCTTGCTGGGTGCTAGGTTATCAGATGGTTTGAAGTTTCAAAAACACTTACAAAATGGCCACTTTATACTGTAAGATCTATCCAAGCTGTAAGATGATAATTCCTACAGATCTGTTTTGTTAGGAATCAGGTGTCTGCAACTTAAGATTTTTGTGCTCGACTACTGTTATCTGGATGTCATGTTAGTGCACTTTAAAATGAAACCGGGATTCAACTTATTTGACCAGAGGTCATCAGAATGCAGTGATATGGATAATGTGTTTATGTATAGAATCACCAGTCTCTTGTAATTTATTATATAAAATATTGGAGGAAGACGCACCTTATTAAGTTTTTTCTTGGTAGAAACAGAATTGGAAGCTTCATCACCAGCAGAAGGGGTAGGGTTTCCTGAAGTAGATTGAAACTTTGTGAGTATCTTCTTGATGAAGTATTTGGCAGATTTATGTGTTTTCTTGGCTTGCATCTCCTCTTTCTCTTCATTTTCTGAAGGAATTTCATCCGTAACTTTTGTTGTACGAAATATCTCTTCAAGAGAAACCTTTTCCTTCTTTGCTCCAAATCTTGTTTCTGGATGTTCAATTGATGACCCAAATAGGTATATCCTTGGAGTGGACATGCTACTGTCTTTCCAAAATCTTCAGCATTGGTTGCTTGCATTTGCATGCCGCTGAGTGTAATGGTGCTAACGTAACTTCTCCTTGCTAATGAGTCGTTACAACCTTCTTCTTCAGCCTCCAGAAACTTTACTAATTCATTGTTCACAAGCTTCAAGTCATTCTCTGTCATCTTCATTTTTTCCTCTGTCATGTTCTCCAAAGATACGGGAAATGCTGGTGTTGCAGGCTCACTGGTAGTTGGTTCTGAACCAAGGGTTCCAATAGCGAGAAAGCCATGAAAAAGATCAGAGCTAATGATAGATGCTTCATCTCTGTTGTTCTTACCCACTCCTTCATTTTCAGAGAAAGTGTTCTCACATTCCTCATTTGGCTGTTTGAAGAGCCTGGATCCATATCTGGAGTCAAAGCTTGGCCTAGTATAGGAGAGATGGTCATCGATACCCGTCTGTGCTGAAAGGCAAGTGCAATAGTTCCCTGAAACATGGAAAAAGAAAAGGATAATTTATTCAAGTGTTTAAGTATGATGTATTACTAGCCCTCTTATCACATTTTGCATGGACCAACTAGTGGTTGAACATCTTCAGATTTGTGAACGTAGTGGTTCAGAGGTTATTTGTATCAGATTTGTGAACGTGGTGGTTCAGAGGTTATTTGTATCAGATTGTTATTTGTATCACGTGGCGGCTGCAATATTTACACCAATATGCCTGCTTTGAACCTAATCTCTGAGGAGAGAGGCCCATTTGCAGAGTGGCCACAAAAAGATGGGAGGCCTCAGCCAGTGGTGGAAAATTTAAGGGCTGAGAGGTCCTGAAACTCCTTCACGGAGGCTGCACCTTTTTCTTTTCCCATGAACACCCTAGATGGTGGGTGGTCACTGGACAGAGATCAGGCAGTCCTGATGCCAAAGAGAAATCGGTGGTCTCATCCAGTGGTGGAAAATTTAAGGGCTGAGAGGTCCTGAAACTCCTTCACGGAGGCTGCACCTTTTTCTTTTCCCATGGACACCCTAGATGGTGGGTGGTCACTGGACAGAGATCAGTCAGTCCTGATGCCAAAGAGCCCTACATGGTGGGTGGTCACTGGACAGAGATCAGTCAGTCCTGATGCCAAAGAGAAATCGGTGGTCTCATCCAGTGGTGAAAAATCTTGAAAGTAGAGATGATTCTGAGACAATTGACCATCTTTGTGAGATCATCAATCTTTGGGTTGAACCACAGCTATTTTATCCTTTCCTTGTAGCGAGAGTCAGCCACAAAGATTGGTGCACTCCTAGGGGTCTTTTTAGAAGAAAATGAACAAGGGTAGCTTGAATACCTATCAAAAAATCCTTGAATGGTTTGACACTAGTTTTTTGTGATCGGTGGTGCATCCAACCTAATACCTGTAACAATGAAATGCAAGGTTAAGTTGAATATCATTAATATCCATGCTATTCTAAATATAGAAAGAGTGGACCTGCCCCCATTCTTAACCTCCTCCGAAGAACAGTGTCAGTTTGCTTTAATTGTCATAGGGGTAAGATGTAGGAATAGATTTAGATATGCAAGGGGAAAGGGAGAGATTTGGATTACCAAAAAGAGAAGAATGGGTCTTCTGATCATGGCTGTTTAATGAACTGGAATAGTGGGTGCTAGAATGGGTCTTCTGATCAATGCCGATAGAGAGAAACATTTAGATAGATTCAAGGTTTTCGTTGGCTGTTCTTTGTCAAGATCAAATCAAGTAGAAGAATTAGGGAGAGATGGGAGACCCGCAAGTCGGGGGGGCTACATTTGCTATGAACGCTTGGTGTGGTTGTATGGGTTCGTGAAGCATGGATGTAAGAAATTGATGGGGAAATTTCATCTAGTTCTTTCAAATCCATGCGTTACAAAAACTATCAGTGCATCAGGATTCGCATATTCATCTGCTAATGGACACTTCCAATGAGTACACTAACGTAAACAAATCCATTTGCATATTAGTTTTCTATGTAAAATTATTTTCATGTCATGTCATTGCATATTTACATAAATTTTACAAGATGCTCGACCTAGAGGATGGTGGCATTTCTAGCAATGAAAACTGTTGCAGGTTGAAATCGTGAAAAGTACTCGCTTGCCAGGGACCCCAAAGGGACTCTCTTGAGTTATTTAAGCTTGGGGGCTAGTCGTTGCTTGTGGTAAGATGCTTCTAACTGAAAGATCCTCTTCTAGTGGGCATTCGTGCTTAGATCTTGAGAACCGGTCTTCTCTCTTCTGATATGCTCTATCGATGCTACTCTTATCACTGTCATTGCTAATATTATTGCTGACACTAATGTCGTCGTCATCATTATTATTCTTCCTCGCCGCATTCCCACCTCCTTTTTTAAATTGAAGATTCTAGTTATAGAAATGTTATTACTATATAATGAACTCCTCCATCGTAGTAATGGCACCCTTAACCTAGATATTGACAGTTCCTCCACCTATGACCTTCTTTTTTGCACATAAAGCATCGCCCGAGGGAAATTGAGCAGTCCCCAAGGTGTTTTTGTCCACATTTTACACAAAAAGGATAGTCAACACCCTTGTGGTCACCTGTCCCAGTTCAAGAGTTTGCTCTTGAGTGCGACTGCCCAACCATTACTCTCCCACCTGACTATTGGTGGGGTGGTAACATCAAACTCTCCCTTTTCTTGTACTGCTCAAACACTCCATTTTTTCCTTTCTTCGGAAGTGGTGGTCTACCACTGAAATAGTCCTCATCTCTCCTTTTGCCTATACCTTGATGTCCCCCTTGGCTTTCTCCAACACAAGCCTTTAGAGCTTGTGCAGCCTTAATCAACTCCCTCACGAATTTAAACCGCAAGGCAATCAATCCTGGTCTCAAATCCTGTCGCAAACCATCTCTCAACTTCTAAATCATATGTTCCTCTGTCGGCATATGCACATAGTGTGGGGCGAACAATGGGAGATCATGGAACCTCCTTTCATACTCTAACACTGACATATCTCCTGTCTTAAAGCCAAGAACTCTTGCTCCTTCACCTTGCGAAGGTACCTGGAATAAAACTGATTCTTAAACTCTGTCTTGAAGTCACTCAAAGTTAGAGTCTCGGTTGCACGCTTTAGTTGGACTGTTTCCTACCATGTCATGGTCCTATCGGATAATAGCTGGCTTGCACAATTCACCTTCAAACCCTTGGGTATGTTTATCTGAATCATTGTATTTTCTACCTTCCTAATCCATCTCCTAGCTATCTCTGCATCTTGTTCCCCCATATACGGTTCACAACCCATTTCCCTCATACTCTTGACTAGTCGCACTAATAGCACCATGCTGTCCATGGTCATGTCAGGCACAGGGGTTGCCTGTGGAATCTGTATGATGAGAGTTGTTTGTGTCGCCGAGTCAGTCATGCCATCCATCACTACTTTAATTATTTGTACAAGGAGTCCCGCGTCTACATACTACGGGGGCATACCAGTTGGAATAGTTGACGGTTGTGCTTCTGATCTTTCTTGTTGCTCTGCTGCAACTGGGGGTACTTCCCCTGTCTTGTTAGGCCTCCGACCTTCCCCCGCTACCACGGCTCCTCCCTGTAAGGTTTCGGGTGGTATTACTAGAGCATGAGATGTCGTATCATCCAAGGGGTCTTTGACTTGCCAACCTTGGGCACCTTGGCTCCCGCCCCTCCTTTCTAAGAAGGGCGGCTCAGTTTGAGTCCCTTGTTGAGTGCGCACCATCCTCAAATTTATCATAACAACGCAATTATCAATGATCCTTAGGATCCAAACCAAAAGCTATGATACCAACTATAACAACTCAACTTTTCAAGCCCAAAATAACAATAATTTTTTTTTATATACTTGACACACATCGTGTTGGTAATCGGCTAACCTGTTCCCTCACAACATCAAGATACAATCCATACACCAACAACAATCAACATTTCATTTAGAAGTGAATCTTACATAAACACATATTATTATGTTTACATGATTAGAAGTTCACATTAAAAATATACATACATAGACATGAGTTTGCATTCCTATCCTACTAATAGTCATCACGAATTTAAACAAAAAAGATCTAATAATAGTTATAAGTTCAGTACATTGATTCATACAAAATACATCATGATTTAGAATGCAACTACATGATTCCTTGCAAAAGTAGGTTCCTGTGTATTGGGTTTCCTAGGCACCTTGTTAGTGTGATGTCTCTGCTGCAATACAAAACATTTATAAGAATGCGATTACTTAATAATAATAATGATAATAAGTAGTCTGACAGTTTAATGAAGCATTAACATTACCCATGTTTGAAGCGTGACATTTGTAGTTCCTTTATATACTTGGTATGTACAGCTTGTTGTAAATATATATACCTCAATTCTTGCAATCAACCATAATATTAAATCCTGTTATCCTCTTAAGTCATCATTAGCCGAGGTTAACCATTCACTCGTCTCGACCATCCACTTCGGATGCCATTAGCCAATGTTAACTAACCATTTGTCCCGATCATCCATTCGAATGCTATTAGCTGAAGCTAATCAATTATTTGTCCCAGGGCATCTGGATGCCATTAGCCGAAGCTAATTAATAATTTGTCCCGGCCATCCCTTCGGATGCCAGTAGCCGAAGCTATTCAATTTTATCAACATTACTCATTTGGCAGTTTGATTTTTATACTAACATAATACGATAACAATTAATGTTAAAGCATTTCATAAATCAATGTTATGAAGAAGGAAGGTGGAAGCCACCTACCTACTCCACTTGCGGGTTGTCCTTGTCCTGATGATGGTTTGATCACGACCACACCACCTAAAATATCAATGGTCACAAATCAGTATATTTGTATCTTTGAATCACATTAATCATCATACTTATTTCAAGAGTTCAAATGTTCACGTTCAAGTGTTCCACATTTTACACCATCACATAATGAAATTGTTACAAGCATTTGAGTTATTTCTGCTTGGCCTATTGTAGAAATCAGCATCGAAACTGGTTCGCTGTAGGCTGTACAGTTCAGCAGCAAAAACTGATTCGCTATTGGCGCACAATTTCAGCATTCGCTGCAGACAACTTAATTTCGACAACGAGTCACAAATTCACTGCAGACAATACAACCTCCGCAGCGACTCACAATTTTGTTATAGAACACACAATTCGGCAGCGAATGATAATTTGCTGCAAACAACTTAATTTCGGCAGCGAATCCCAAATTCGCTGCAGGACACACAATTCAACAATGAATGTTAACTCGCTGCAAAAAACTCAATTTCGGTAGTGAATTACAAATTCATTGCAGATGATACAATTTTAGCAGCGAATCCCAAATTTGCTGCAAAACACACAATTCGGCATTGAATGTTAATTCGCTGAACCAACTCAATTTCGGCAGAGAATTACAAATTCACTACAGACGATACAATTTCGGTAGCGAATCCCAAATTTGCTGCAGAACATACAATTCGGCATCGAATGTTAATCCACTGCAACTAACTCAATTTCGACAGCGAATCCCAAATTCACTGCAGAACATACAATTCGGCAACAAATGTTAATTCGCTGCAACTAACTCAATTTTGGCAGTGAATTACAAATTCTTTGCAGACAATATAATTTCGGCAGTGAATCCCAACTTCGCTACAGGACACATAATTTGACAGCGAATGTTAATTCACTGCAACCAACTTAATTTCGGCAGTGAATTACAAATTCGCTATTGGACACACAATGTGATAGCGAATGTTAATTTGCTGTAAACAATTCAATTTCGGCAGCGAATTACAAATTCGCTGCAGAACACACACATGGTTTTAACATGAACATGCATATGCATTCTCAATTCCAACACATAATATATCATCAAATCCCAGCAGAGTTACATGGTTTTAACATGAATACATGCATTCTCAAATCCAGCGCATAATATATCATCCGCATAATATATCATCAAATTCCAGCAGAGTTTCATGGTTTTAACATGAACACACACATGCATTTTCAATTCCAGCACATATCTGTCATCAAATCCTAGCAGAGTCACATGATTTTAACATGAACACACACATGCATCTTCTTACACAATGCATTCCGGCCAGCCCCATTGCTGTGGCCGACCCTCTACCAAGTTTTATTCTTTCCATTTTATTCATTTTTCTTTGTTAGATGTTTTGGGAATTGGCCTCATTTCATTTCTGTTTCCTTGTCTTTTTAGTTAATTTCAGTTTCCTTCACAACTAGGTCAATTTTCTTAGGGTCTTCTTCTTCATTTTCGGTTCTGGGTCTTAAGAACAAGAGGAAGGGAGTTTCATGACCCATACCTTTCGAATTTAAGTAAGTTTGGGGAAGGTTTGATAATATTCTTTCTCTTCTCCTGCTAGTTCTTCTTCTTCCTCTCATGTTTTCTAGCCCCCTTTTCCCTTCCCTCTAGGTAGCTGTCCAATCTTCTCTCGCACGTTCACAAGTCACTCTCTGCTGGTTTGGTTTAGGTTTTCGTTGGGAAGGAGGAAGAGAAGAGCAACATTTCAGAGTAAAAAATAAATATTTTGTTTTCTCTTCTTTTTTAATATATACTCGTGAATGTGAGTCTCAAAGCCCACCATTTCCAGAAGTTCTTCACAAGAAATAACATAATTTTAAAACTAAGTAGGTGTTACAATATCAGTCCACTGGATTGATTAGAAATGACAAGAACTCACCGTGTTGATTGAATCTTAAAATCATAATACTATATATCTTGCTATTCAAATCAGCAAATGTATCTTTTGAAAAGGATGGGAGTTGGAAGCTTAATGATTTAGACAAAGCATACTGATCCAAGCTTATCTCCTATGGTAGGAAAAAAGTTTTGAAAAAAAAAAAGAATTTATATACAAAGTTTTGAGCTCATGTGATATTTTTCAAAGGTTTGATTTCAAAGGGGTCCTCCCTTGTCTCCATGATGGGAAGCACATATGACTAGCAATGCAATCACCAACACACACTTAGCCACTCCCACCATAATTATCATCACCACTCAACGAAGATATTGGCCTTCTCCGCATCAAAGCAAAGTTATAAATCTAAAGAAAAAGAAGAAAATAGTCGTTATCTCATCCCTTGAATGATTCATGCAAAAACCCTGAGGTTTGCTTGGTAATCAAGTGGGAGAGAATAATACAAGGAAGTGAAATATTAAAAGAAATTTATTTCAAGAACATCCACTATGGTGACCAAGAACTACATCGAATGGAATTTAACTATTTAGAAGGTAGCCTAGTGATAAAAGTTTGCGATTAAGAGATTTGTTTTTTCTGTGGTTTTAGATTTGAGCCCTGTGGTTGCTCATATGATGATCACTGGAGGTTTATATGGTCGTTAATTTCAAGGCCAGTGAGACTAATCAAGGTATGTGTAAGTTGGTCTAGCCATCCATATTAATCTAAAAAAAATAAAAAATAAAAAAATACATGGAATCTTCATGCAATTTAAGTCAAACAAATAGATTACTTTTGTTCTCATTCGATCTTGATATATATAGTATGGAAACAATGTGTCCTTATCATGGGGAGTGATTATGATTGATTTTGTTTGGTTTGGTTTTTTTTTAAAGTGATTTTCTATAAATTCTTTTGATTTTTTGAGAATGATGAAGCTCATGTCCTTCTTTCAGCAATTCCAAAATGAAAACGAAGGAGGAAGATCTGTGGGACCCACAAGATCATTTATGAAAGGTGGCTAACTATTGTGGATCGTTAGTTGCCGCAGCAAATTTGGAAGTTGAGAATAATCTCCCTGCTACTCGATGATGAAAGGAGGTGGACATGTATGTACAATTCATCTCCAAGTTAATTAGAAGGGGAGGTTCAAGAACAAATTTCACCTGTTTTTGATGTGATTGAGTACAACTGTACAACCGCATATGATGCATTAAATAATATTTGATTAAATTTCATTATTGTGATTTTTAGATATCAACTAATCGAAAAGAATCTTGTCATATTAAAAATATTTATACAAATATGTTCATTTATATTAGATAATTTATAGCTTTTTAAATGGATGCATTTTTTTTTAGTTAGTGTTTGTCTTTAGAGTTATTGATTAGTGTTTGTCTTTAGAGTTATTGATTAGTGTTAGTGTTTAAGGTTTGTTTTTGAGATTTAGGGTTATGATTTGAGGTTTGGGTATTGTTTAAGATTTGTATTTGGGGTTAATTTGATTTTTTTAGTCAAAGTCGTTTCTAATTGTATCTTTGTTAAAGACTCTATTTCCAATCATGTCTTTGTTAAAACTATGCTATTTTCAATTTTTTTTTTTTTTATGAATGCTAGTTTTCCTTTTTCCCCCTTTCTAAATTGTGCTTATTTTCAAAACAACCCTGTATTTAGGTCATATCTATAAACATACACCACCATTAGCCCCCTCTAACCTATTTTTTGAGGTTATAGTTGATGCCACAATTATTTTTTTTATAGATCGTTTAGGATCGTGGTAGCTTCTATTTTTTTCCCCAAACTATATAGAAAAAATCATATAGTTCGTCAAATAACTTCTGCTTTTACATTGGGCTCCATATAAAATTGCACTTCAAACCTTGATTTTGTAAAAGCTAAAATAATCTGTTTTTATAAATGATTTTTTTTATTTTACATGCAAAAATCCATCTCACATCAACTTTAACCAAACACATATTTTTTTAAACTGCAACTAAAAATATTTTTTTAAAAACCTATATTTTTTAAACCACAATCACAAAAGCTATATTGCAAACACACACTTATTAGTGGGAATCATGTCCTTTATTTAGCAATGAAAAAAAGTAATCACTTAAAATAATAACATTACTGAAAGCTTAAAACTTACAATTACAAGCATTTTAGGTGTTGAGCTTGAAAGCAATCATTTCATGAAAAAAATACATTATGTATCACTTGAAGGAGTTAATGACAAGTTTTATGTCTACTATGTCTAAAGGATAGACTTAGAATAAGTTAGATGCATTTATAGGCAGATGTTTACACCTCAAGAATCTACATGAGAACTTGAGTTCCTTGCAAGAAATGAAATCATGTATTGCTATTACTTATAACATGCAAGAGAAAAATAATGAACAAGAAAATATGAAGATAGAAATAAATGGAGAATATATCCATGGATGTGCAAATGAGTGTTGTCTTTCTTTCATGTCATGTGTTGTTGTTTGTCTTAATTGGTGAAAGAAATTGGCATGGGAGTTTAAGTTGTCATCTTATCTAAAATTTTAGTCAAAACACAACCCCCACTCAACAATACAATTAAAAAAAGGTAAGAAAAGTACACACAAGCACCCATGTCCATATCATACAAAGAGAAGGTAAAAAGTACACAATCACATACATGTTTGCAAAAAGACAAGTAGACTTAAAGGGCAGAGGTTTACAAAAAAATTGAGTTTGGATAAAGAGTGAGAAAGTTACACTATTAGGATTTTAATTAATTCTTATAGCACTACTAGGGACTAAGTTATGAAGTTTTTTTTTAAATTTTTACCATAGTACAAAATCTTTTTTTGTAAAATAACACAACATAAAAAATATTCAGGAAAATAACATAGTTTAGAGAGTTACTTTAACATATATGACTCATGAGTCACAAGTGTTATATATGATTCTCTCAAATGGATTCGTCTTATTGAGATTTTTCAAACAATACCGGTGGTGGTGTTATTGAAACTTTGATGTGTCCCCATGATCTTATTCTTTTTTTGTTTGTGTTTTTTTCTCTCCTTGTAATTTGTGAAGAACTAAGAGAGAGAAAAAAGATTCTAGAGTCACATCAAAGCTTCAATGATGACACCTTTAGTATGGTTAAAAAGATCTTGAAGAAAAGAATCTAACGATAACAAGGAAGGTTAATAACAGTGATTAAAGTGGGTCACACGATGTTGAATGGAAAATGAGCCCCTACAAATTTGAAAGGCTTGTGTGACCCTCTCTATTCACCATTTATGACCTTTTTGATGTCATTGAATTCGTCTTATCGAAATCTTTTCAACTATATAAGTGAAGCTATTATCGGAGTTTCAGTGTGAGTTTAAGGTTTTTTTTTTCTTTCTTTCCTTTTTTTTTTACTATAAATTATGTTAGTTTATTTTACCATTTAAAAGAGTCACATTTGTGACTCACAATTCACACATAAGTATCATATAATACTTTCTAAATTATATTATTTTTTATGCAGTGTTATTTTATCAATTTTATTCCACGTTTAGAGTCCGGAAATACTCCTATTTTTGTCTTTGCCAGAAAGAGTGAAATTCATGACATGAAAGTTTAGAACTTTTCAGGTGGTCTTCATTCAAAGAGGGGTTGGACCCTTTTTCTTCTTGTTTTTTTTTTGTTATAAGTTTATTTTGCATCTCTTCCCCCACTTTCTATCTTTCCAGTTTATGGATCCCAAGGGCTCTAACTCAAAAAACCCACATGAGCTCCCCACTTTCTTTACCCTTACCCTTACCCTTACCCACACCCACACTTCTCCTTCTCCTTCTCCTTCTCAACAACCCCATCATCAACAACTGCAACACCTCCATAACCAAAACCAACTACAACCAACATGGGTGAGAATAAAGCAGCAGAAATCAAAGACTTTCAGATTGTAGTAGCTGATAAAGAAGAGCAAAAGAAACACTTAGCTCCAAAAAGAAGCTCAAACAAAGACAGACACACAAAAGTTGAAGGTAGAGGTAGAAGGATAAGGATGCCAGCTCTTTGTGCAGCAAGAATCTTTCAATTAACAAGAGAATTGGGTCACAAATCTGATGGTGAGACAATACAGTGGCTTCTATAACAAGCTGAATGATGTGCATCATGGGAATTATAATCCATCTTGTAAAGCTAAAACTAATATGCAAGAGGATTCAGATGGTCCAATGACAAGAGCGAGAGCGAAACAACTACAAAGGGCCTTGACGAGTCAAATTGGAATAATTGAAGCTGCATCGGAGTTAAAAATTAGAAATCAATTTGAAATTGGTTCAAGGATGTTTATTTGCCTACAATTGGAACTTGGAGATGGGAAAAGCCCTTAATGGTTCTTTTGATGCTGGGCTACTTGAATTTGGGTTGATATACAAATAAGTGAAGGAATTGATGCTGTTTATGGTTAGAACAACAAATGAATTTGAACCTGAATTTGAAGTCATCCATTGCATGTGAAAACAAGACTAATCTAGGTGGATTTCAAGTTCAGAACATGTTCTTTCTAGATTGTCCAACCATGA
>Ga0325411_1001104_pt1 | contig 29685 bp, 15 predicted proteins | sample PopdelMetagenome_13_FD_206181 | JGI IMG/M metagenome (GOLD analysis project Ga0325411, IMG submission 206181) | Populus deltoides microbial communities from Bellville, Georgia, United States - Xylem-PdIQD-R4 | ecosystem: Host-associated > Plants > Phyllosphere > Stem > Wood/Secondary xylem...
TTTGTCGATTGAACTTGTAAACTTTTTTAATAATTAATTAATTTTATAGTGATTTATATTTCTCATTCATGTTTTGATATAAGTGTAAAGTAAGGGTGATGAGTTGCATATCTTGTTAGGTAAGTTATAATTTTTTTTTTAAAACCTCAAATTAACAATTTGAAAAACAAATCCACATCATTAATGATGTTTGTAAGAGCGAAAGGGTGGAGAAGGATGCTCAATTTATGGACCAAATGATAATCGAAGAGTTGAGACGTGACAAATGGTTAGAAAGAAAGTAGAAGCTTCAACGTTCACACTTGTACCCTTGAATCTAATAGATGATGGAAAAAGTTTTGCTGCAAATGTTTACAAGTAAAAAGTAATAAATAAAAGATGAAGATATATTTTTAGCAATTTAGGATTATTTATTTATTTTTATTTCTTCTTCCTCAATATATTCAAATAAATAAAAATTCATCTATTGTTTCTCTTAAACCAAACCAAAGAAATTTATTTATTTTTTTCGCGGTTTCAATTTAGTTTCTTTTTATTTCCTAAAATGTTAATAGTTTCCGTAGAGACGGTAAAGGAAAAGGCTTTATCCTCTATCCTCGCGCCATTTATAGTTTCATCATATGCCTCCCTGTTGACATACTTCCCCGGAAAACCCTATTTTCCCGAGGAAAAAAACAAAACAAAAAAAAAAATAGAGAGCGAGGAAACAAGAGTGAAATGAAGAACATCATCCTCGAATCCCCGTTTCTCCCTCCCCCTCCTAATTCAAAAACAAAGCCAAAACCAAAGTCCATAAACCCCAACAAAGTCCCTATTAAATCCTCAATCCACCCAGACCCTTGGTCCTTAAGCGACGGAAACAACATATCTAAACCCAAACCCAAATCCAAAAACCCCAAAAACCCGTTATCGGATGACAACGCCAGGCGCATGATCATAGCCAGAGCGCGATACTTGAGCTTGTTGCGTAAGCACCAAGGCCCGCAAGCTCAAACACCAAAGTGGATAAAGAGAACTCCTGAACAGATGGTGATGTATTTGGAGGATGATAGAAATGGGCATCTTTATGGGAAGCATGTTGTGGCAGCTATAAAGAGAGTGAGGGGATTGGCTGGCAAGAAAAATCAAGAGAGGGATATGAGGTTGCTTATGAGTGGGTTTGTGGGTAAGTTGAGTTTTAGAGAAATGTGTGTTGTTTTAAAAGAGCAGAAAGGGTGGAGGGAGGCCAGAGACTTCTTTTCCTGGATGAAACTGCAGGTGGGTTTCATTTGTTAATTGTGTATGTGTGTGATTCTGGGGCTTTTTAGATGTTGAATGAAGTGGGTCTTGCTTTAATGTTTTATTTGTTTTAAATTTGATCGTAAACTTGTTAGAGTTGATTGTGAGATGGTTTGTGGTTTAATGGGATAATGAAATCATGTTCTTTAAGAACTTAAAATTCCTTTATTTTTTTTCCCTTCATTCTCTCTCTCTCTCTCTCTTTTTAGCCACAGAAGAAGTTTTGGAAATTGATTTTGTGCAATGATAGAATTGTGCTTTGACAGTTAAGCTATCATCCGAGCGTTATTGTATATACGATTCTTTTGCGAATATATGGGCAAGTTGGAAAGATCAAGTTAGCTGAACAAACCTTCTTGGAGATGCTTGAAGTAGGATGTGAACCCGATGAAGTTGCATGCGGCACCATGTTGTGTTCTTATGCCAGATGGGGACACCATAAGGCTATGTTTTCGTTTTATTCAGCTATAAAAGAAAGAGGGATTGTAGTCTCTATTGCAGTTTACAACTTTATGCTGTCTTCATTGCAGAAGAAATCACTTCACGGAAAGGTTATAGTATTGTGGAGGCAGATGGTTGATAAAAGGGTTGCACCCAATAATTTTACTTATACAGTGGTTATTAGTTCACTTGTCAAGGAAGGTCTTCACAAGGAGGCTTTCAAGACTTTCAATGAGATGAGGACCATGGGGCTGGTGCCTGAGGAAGTAATATATAGCTTGCTTATTACTGTGAGTACCAAAAACAGTAACTGGCATGAAGCATTGAAATTGTACGAGGACATGAGATCTCACAGAATAGTTCCGAGTAAATTCACCTGTGCTTCACTTCTGACTATGTATTACAAAATCAAAGACTATTCTAAAGCCCTTTCCCTCTTTATACAAATGCAGAGCAAGAACATCGCAGCTGATGAAGTTATATATGGGTTGCTCATAAGAATATATGGCAAACTTGGTCTCTATGAGGATGCGCAAAAAACATTTGAAGAGACTGAGCGATCAGGTCTACTGAGTAATGAGAAAACATATTTAGCAATGGCACAAGTGCATCTCAGTTCAGGAAACTTTGAGAAAGCCTTGAGTGTTATTGAAGTGATGAAATCTAGAAACATCTGGTTATCACGATTTGCTTATATTGTGTTGTTGCAGTGTTATTGTATGAAAGAAGATTTGGACTCTGCTGAAGTTACATTTCGAGCTTTATCAAAGATAGGATGTCCTGATGCTGGTTCTTGTAGTGACATGATTAATTTATATGTTAGACTTGGCTTGACTGAAAAGGCCAAGGATTTTATTGTCCACATAAGGAAAGACCTAGTAGATTTTGATGAGGAGCTTTTCAATACAGTTATTAAAGTATTTTGCAAGGAAGGCATGTTAAAAGATGCTGAACAATTGGTATATGAGATGGGCACAAATGCATCATTCAAGGATAATAGATTTTTTAAGACATTTTCTAATGTTATGCATGGAGAAAATAAGGAACTGGAAAACATTATGGTTTCTGCTGACACCACGGCTCTGGGGCTTATCCTGAGTTTATACTTGGAAAATGGCAATTTCAACAAGACAGAAGAATTCCTGAAGTTGATACTTGAGGCTGGTAGTGGCTTGTCTGTGGTGAGCCAACTAGTAAACAGCTTTATTAGAGAAGGTATGTAACTCACAAAATTCACTCTTTTTTTGTGATTTTTACTATTTACAGTTATATACATTAATTCTATGATATGAAAGTATCAACTTTTCAATGTATTTTTTGGTTGAGAGATATCACTATCTTCTATAGGTGATCTATTCAAAGCGGAGGCAGTAAATGGTCAATTAATCAAGCTAGGCTCTAGACTAGAGGATGAAACAATTGCTTCTTTGATTAGTGCATATGGGAGACAAAACAAGCTGAAACAGGCCCAGGAGGTCTTTGCAGCAGTTGTAGATTCTCCAATATTGGGAAACCCAATAATTAACTCAATGATTGATGCATGTGTCAAATGTGGTAAATTTGAGGAGGCATACTTGCTTTATGAAGAAGTGGCACAAAGAGGGCACAATCTTGGTGCTGTTGGTATTGGCATGGTTGTGAATGCTTTGACCAATTCTGGTATGATTGTCAATTCTCTTGTAGACCAGCCATTATCAATACATTTTGATAGTAACAGTTTTATGCATGCATCTTACGCATGTGCATATGATGCAAACCTCTTTGATATTGATAATTTTAGAATAGTTTCTTTGGTCTATACAACTTTCATTGACATAATCTGGTAATTATAACTCCATAAAAAGGCAGTTATAGCTGATGTGGTTGTGACATATAACAGATGTTGAGTAATCTGCATGCATTTTGTTTTATGGTGAGCTATTACTTGAAATTAGGAATATTCGAGCCAGCATTAATCAAGGGCTGGTTGTGAATTATTTTGAAGAATTGAACAAATGAAGAGACTTGTGAGTGCAGGAGGAAATGGAGAAAAGGGAAAGAGTAAAAGAAAACAAAGACCAAAGTAAAAAAGTGCTTTAAAAAGCTAATGCATGCTCAAAGTTGATTCTGAAGAAAGCTACTTCTGTTACAATGCTGATTAATGGAAAAAATTGTTTAATCCTCAGGCAAACATCCAGAGGCTGAAAATATTATTTGCAGGAGTATTCAGGACAGGATGGAGCTTGATACTGTGGCGTACAATATTTTTATCAAGGCAATGCTAGAAGCAGGTTGATACAGACCATCGTATTATTATTTGTTTAGGGAAGAAAAGTGTACATAATAATCTGTAAACCTAATGTTGCAGGTAGATTGCATTTTGCAACCAGCATCTATGAGCACATGCTGTTATTGGGATTCACTCCATCAATTCAGACATATAACACTATGATTAGGTAAGAGCTTGATGGATGAAAAAATGACCCAAACAACGATCTTGATAATCTCAAACTATTTAACAATCGATGCAGTGTATATGGACGCGGTCGAAAGTTGGATAAGGCTGTGGAGGTGTTCAATACAGCTTGCAGCTTGGGTGTATCTTTGGATGAAAAGGCATACATGAATATGATTTATTATTATGGCAAGGCTGGTAATAATCACCTATATTATCTTATTTTCTGTTCATGCTTTAAAGCAAAAACTGATTGATATCAAATCTGTGAAGTTCCTAAAGTAACTTATTTCTGTCTGTATAACCCCACAACCCCCCCCCCCCCCACCCAATTAGTTATGGCCTCCTAGTTTTTGGCTGGAAATTACTCCAGGAGTATCCACCTCTCTGTACTCCATTCTTACTAATTGACAAGAAAACAATATGTGAACATGGAAACAAAATCATATCAACTTTCAATGTTATTGTCGATTAGTACACATGGCTTGATTTAAGGGGATGGAAGATGGAGTGGAGTACTCCTGCAGCACTGGAGTTATTTCCATTTCCATTTTAGGCCTGACAAAGAAAGGAAAAAAAAGGAAACTAGGCGTTCCAAGTCCCTGTGAAGTCATTCATGAAGATGTCTTGCATTCTGGAAGTAGTTAGCACCAACATTCCCTTCATGCTTGGCAGAGCAAGATTTCCAATTCTTGTAAAGTTCTCAAATTGCATCCACAAGTAGCAAGTTACCATTGCTCTAACCTTGACAGTCTAGGTGTACAGCTACTAGAAAACCTGACTGTAAAATCATGTATTTAAATTCTCCATTCCAGGTTATCTCCAGCCCCCTTACTGTCAAAAGCTTTGTGTGGAAAAACCTGACATTGTAGTAGCTCCTGAGCCATCTGCCAAACCAATGCCAGCACTCTACTTGCTCATTAGTATTGAGCTTAACCTAGTTCAAAAGAGGATAGAGCCTCCCCTACTTTTCTTTGGGTTCTATACGTAGCATTGCTCTCCGAGGATTTAATGGTGATGGTGTCCACAACCATATTCAAATTTGCACAATCCACAGTGAGCCATTTGAAGAAAACCTCGCCATAGTCTCCATACACCAGCTTCAACCGAACATGCCTGCCCCCATTTACATTCTGTCTGTCAACACATGATTAATTCACACCTGACACCATGGATAGTAAGAATTGCCAATCATATTTCCATTATACTGCTGCTCATTGGTCACTAGACAGCTTTAAACAATAAGCCAAAGAAAATTGTGGATACGCTACCTCCCTCAGTCAAACTTTGATGGCACTACTTTTTATCGGTCAGCTGACAGTTGTCATGAACAAGCCACAGAAACTTGGGATACAATGTGTCCCAAAACATTGTCATTGCACTAGAATGAAGTGGTGATTCTTGTCCTGTTTTGCCTTAGTATATGGTTAAGAATCATCGCACCAACAGAGCATCACTGTTTATAGCATATAAATGCCTTCGACTGAACATTTTTAAAGCACATGTTCTCTAGCAATATATTCAGTTCATTTATTCATTGCCAATCTAGTGCTCATTGCATTAGAGCTGGCAGATTCACATCTTCTCCTATCAGTATATTTATTGTAGTAGCAGCCATGTCTCATCATTGCTCAACATATTCCATGACGTTGCTATTTTTTATTACTTTGTAGGTAAGAGACATGAGGCATCTCTCCTGTTTGCCAAAATGCAGGAAGAGGGGATAAAACCTGGGGTGGTAATGCTCATATATATTTATGCTGCCAAAACTTTACAGATTATTTTCTGAAATTTCACGAAGAGAAATGAACATCATACATTAGTAGTTACTTATATCAAATATATTTGTTTGTTATAATTTTCCTGTGGTTCTGCATGAAAATTACTATTTTTTTTTTAATTTTTTTACCTTTTCCAGATAATGCTTAGAATGGTCCATGTTTTTGTCACAGGAGTGCATATTGCCACTTTAATTTTGGTGATATCTTCATTAATCTGTAACATTCATTTAAGAAAAGATATTCCTGTTTGTGATGCTAGAATACTTAATGTTGGAGTATATGTAGTAATATAACTAAATTTCTTCATCCAGTTGTATATGTGTTTCCAAATTATTATTTAATGAATGAAAGACTTCTTGTCTTTGCTGGGGAATTGCAGGTTAGCTACAATGTAATGGCCAAAGTATATGCCATGTCAGGACTTTATCATGAAGTTGAAGAACTATTCAAAGTTATGGAGAGAGATGGTTGTCCACCAGACTCGTTCACATACCTCTCCCTTGTTCAAGCTTATTCAGTGAGTTCGAAATGCTTGGAGGCAGAGGAAACAATAAATGCCATGCAGAAGAAGGGCATCCCTCCTTCAAATGCCCATTTTAAGCATTTGCTCTATGCTCTTGTGAAGGCTGGTCTTATGGTTGAAGCAGAAAGGGTGTATATGGAGCTATTATCGGCTGGTTTAAATCCAGACCTTGTCTGTTGTCGGGCCATGCTTAGAGGTTACATGGACTATGGACATGTGGAAAAAGGCATCAAATTTTTTGAACAGATCAGGGAGTCAGTTAAAGCAGACAGATTTATAATGAGTGCAGCTGTGCATCTGTACAAATCAGCTGGAAAGAAACTCAAAGCTGAAGTTCTTCTTGAATCCATGAAGAGTTTGAGGATCTCGTTCCTCAATGAGCTTGAAGTTGGATTGAAGATACAATGCCCAGCCACGTATCCCAGGTGACCGACCAAGGTACTAATTGACAGTGAGCAACGCTATAGAGTTGTGATGTTGATAAAGACTGCTGATGAATAAATGTTATGTGGTTGCAAAACCTTTTACAGAGCTCTCAGCTATATGAACTATGAAGATGGGGGATCCTGAGAGATGCCAAAAACTTCAATGAGGAGCAAATACGAGCAAATACCACATGGTTGTGTACCTGTAGCGACATACTGGTGTATTTAGAGCTCCTACAGCTTAAAAAGTTGAAACTGTGATCAAGGATTTGTTCATCAGAGTACACCTTATAGCCTAGGTATGCGACATGATGATCTGTATTCTGTACCTCACAATCCTGGGACGAAGGCATTTGTGCTCCCCTCAAAAACATTTTATACGTTGACAACAGAGGATATCTTTTCACCCATGGCGGTGCTCTTGGTTTTCATGGTAAGGATGTGGGTCTTCAGCTGCATGAGAAGAAAAAAATTCACAAGGCAACGTTGGCACTAAAGATGATGCCAGTGTAGTGCAGTATGCGTTCATCTATGTATTGAATGTACTAACGGAAAATTTTCAAATCTGGGAGAAATGGGAATGTGTAGAACTTTAAAGATAGTATTATTTATCAATGAGAATTGTCTCTTTTACTGTAAAAGGACAGACAGGTATCAGTTTTCTTGTCTGTGGATGCTGATAATGTCCTTTCATCGAGGAACATAGAAAGGACCATTGATGATTCAACTTATTTTTTGTTTCTTGTATTTTGCTATTACTGGCTGACTGACTGCTCCTTCCTTCAATGTGGCTTTATTCGCAAGGGTCCGTGGCATACTGTCCTGGCGCCCTCAACTTCATTAACAAAAGAAATTAACTCTTTTTGTTCTTTTTGGTATGTCCATGGGAATTGGAGTCGTCCCAGATATACTCTTATCGATAATCTAGAAGCAGTGATAATAATAGAGTTATTGTAAAATATACTTAGAAAATTCTCCTCGAGTATAAAAAATTTATTAAAAAAAAATAAAAATAGAGTAAATACCTAATAAAAAGAATCTTTAAGATCCTCTTACTAAACTACTATTCTAGTAAAATGATTACTTTCAGGTAAGGGCATGTACGGGATTGTAGTTGCGGTTGCGATTTAAAATACTTTTCGCTTAGAAATGCATCAAGATAATGTTTTTTTATTTTTTTAAAATCATTTTTGATATCACCGCAACAAAATTATCTATAAACACTAAAAAATAATAATTTTAAGCAAAAAAAATTATTTTTTTAAAAACGCGGGCCAACCCGCGTTTCCAAACAGGGCCTAAAGCAATATGATATTTTATAAATGAATGATTGGATGTAATGCATGTATGAGATTATTAGTGTTTATATTGTGTAGTTAATCAGTTGGTTTCAAGTGACATTAACTTTGTTTATATAAATATATTTAATTTATTAATAAAAATATTTATCTTTAATATTCATCAATTTATTTTATTAATAAATCTAATATTAGTTTAATATACTCTGTAGCTAATTAGTTGGTTACACGTGACATTATTATATTCATGTAAATACATATTTATTATTAATAAAGGTTTAATTTATCTTTAATATTCATATAACATTAAATTAATGAATCTAATATTTGATTTATGAATCTAGAGTAAAGATAATGTCCATAGAAAAAAAAATATTCTGCAAAGAAAATTATAAAGTTGTTATAATTATGAGATTCATATTACATCAAAACATTGTTTCTAAATTGTTCCTAGTCGATGCTCTCTTAAATATTTGACATTTATTAGAGTCTTAGAGACTAATATATATTATGTTCTTTTATTTATGAAAGGAAGCAAATGTCCTCATAGGTTAAGGTATAAAAGATATCTAAAACTAATATGTAGGTGCTTGTTTTAAAACATGTACACTGAACTGACCAGCATGAGAATTCTATATGTCTATGGAAAGGCTCACATGATGGTTATATAAGTGATTCTTATACTTGGGATCACTAAGTTATCTTATATAGATAATGTTATACTTTGATCCTATTACATGTTATTTTAATCGAAGTAACGAAGAGGCAAACATTGAGTATAACATAAACTATATGAAGGTATTTGAGTGATTAAGAGATGATTCATCACCCTAAATGAATTAGAAAAAATATTATATTTTTTCTCAAATAATATTGACTAAGAAATCTTTGACCAATGTTGAATGAAATTTAAAAAGAGTTTCAAATCTTATTAAAATTATTAATGACTATTGTGTTTAGAACAAACATTATTTAACATGGAAGATATACTCCATGCTTTATTGTTATATCGAAACATTATTGATGAAAATATATTAATTACACTAAGAAACCGGTCATTGAAAGGTTAAGTCAAACCACTAATGACTTTTCTAATATTTAGGGGATCATGACCACATTGTTAGATGATGTACTTGATCTTCAAATATAAATTAATTAATTATTGAATTGATAATAAATTAAAATTTTTAATTTATTTAATTCTATTTAATTATAAATATAATTTATATTTGGGCCAACATATTAGGAACCTAATGGGTCACACACATTAAGAACCATTATTCAAAAATTAAACTGAGATGATTTAATTAAGTATGACTTGATTCAAATATATTTTAGAAATTAAGGACTAGAATATAATTAATACAAAGATTATATTTCTAAATCTAGAAAAATCAAGTAAGGACTTGATTAAGTTAATTTCTAAAATTGTCTTGAATTAATATATGGATATTATTCAAGGGGCAAATTGATATTTTGCTAATTTATAGGGTTTTTCAGATTTCCATATAAATAGTAAGTCATACCTCTTTTTTTTTTTTGGTTGTCTATTAAACAGAAAAACTACGTAAGTCACATAATAAAGAGCTTGTACTCTAGGCATAGAAATCATTCTCTTCTAAATAGAGATTTAGGAGATTTCTCACCGGTGATTCGTGTGAATTACTGTTGGAAGCCGAACAATTGAATGGCTTGTGGTTTGCGACAACTCAACCATTAAAGAATTATTCAAAGCCGAAAAAGATTAGATCTTCAGGTAATTAATCCCTAAACAACTCTAGATCTATCTAACTGGATCCTAGAGAGTTCCGAGTAATTTGTTTTATTATTTCCATTACGTGTATGATATTCAGGAATCTAACATCTAATATTTGATTAATCAAGTTTGAATTGATTGTAAATAAATTTTAGAAATTGAGAACTATAATGTAATTTATACAGAGAATTACAATTCTAGACCTATAAAATTCAAGTAGGGACTTGATTCAATAAATTTCTAAAATTATCCTGAAATAATATATGTAATATTATTCAGGGGAAAAATTAATATTTAACCATTTGTAGGTGATATAATTCAAGAGGCAAATTGATATTTCACCATTTATAAGATTTTCAGGTTTTTCTATAAATAGAATGATATGTTTCTTATTTTGTTTTTTGTAGGAAATAGTATACATAAGTTACATAACACCTGAAAAACACAAAAAAAAAATCTAACACTGAAAGACATAGCAATTCCTCTCTCGTAAAAGGGTTTAAGATATTTCTTACTGATAGTTCGTGTGGATTACTATTAGTATGGTTCGTGTGGATTACCATTAGAAACTGGACACTTGGACGATTTATGGTTTGCGACAACCCGACTTTGAAGCAATTATTTAAAACCATAAAAAATCTAATCTTCATGTAATCTTCTTATAAACCCTTAAAAACTTTAGATCTGTCTAACGAGATCTTGGAACTCCAGAAAAAAAATTTAATTTATCATTTTCACTGCGTATATATCTTTTGGGAAACTCAACAATCTAAAGGTCATAAATAATGTGATCTAGTGGAGCATGTCTAGAAAGTTGTTATGTCATAATTAGTTGACCCATTAGACTTGGGTCCTCCTGGGCAGTAAGACCCAATGATGGGGGCTTCTTTTGGAAGTGTTTTGGGCCTAGCATGGCTGCCAGACCCAACAACGCTGGGTTCGGCTGTCAAGCCAGCCACAATAGCTTTTGGCAAAGGAGGTAATGCACCCAGCCATAATTCTTGCTAAAAAACACAGCAGAAGAAAGCCCTCCATAGGGTTGCAGCCAAGCGTGCAGGTTTGCCCTCGGTGCCCAAGTCTAGGCAGGCCCCGCGCCTGATGTCTACAACACAGTAATAATAATAATAATAATAATAATAATAATAATAATAATAATAATAATAATAATAATAATGATATTAATAAAACTATTTTTTATATTAATACTTTTAATTATATTAAAAATAATAGTATTCATAACACAAATAATACTATTTGTAATATTAATACTTTTAATTGTACTAAAAATAATAATATTTGAACTCACATAATACTATTTTTAATATTAATAGTTTTAATTGTAATAAAAAAATAATATTTATAATAAAAATAATAATATTTTTAATATTAATACTTTTAATTATAAAAAATATTTAAAATAATAATATTTATAACACAAATAATTATATTAAGAATTCCATAATTATAAGAATAATAATAATATTTATATCACAACCCAAGATCCAATAACATTAGATACAAACTCTGGACCAATACTCATAGTTCATGCATTATGACCTTTTTCACATGGGTCCTGTGTGAGGACTCAAGAGAAATGGATCCTGCCACAGGACCTAAAAGCATTGGGTTCTAACACAAGACCCAAGAGATATGGGTCCTGATGATGGACTCAAGAGCATTGGGTCCTGATACAAGATCCAACAGAATTGAGTCCTGATACAGGACCCAAGACCAATTGGTCAACATTCAAGAGAATAATAATAAGAATAATATTTACACAAAAAATAATAATATTTATAACACAAATAATTATATTAAAAATTTCAAGAATATTTATAACACAAATAATAATATTTTTAATATTAATACTTTGAATTATAATAAAAATAATAATATTATAACACAAATAATAATATTAAGAAACCCAAGAATATTTATAACAAAAATTATAATATTTTTTATATTAATACTTTGAATTATAATAAAAATAATAACATTTATAACACAAATAATAATAATTTTTATACATATACTTTGAAATATAAAAACAATAATAATATTTATAACACAACCGAAGAGAAATGGATTCTGCCGCGGGACCCAAAAGCATTGGGTCCTAACGCAAAATTCAAGTGAAAAATATTAATATTTTTAGATTAATACTCTTAATTATAGTAAAAATAATATTATTGATAACACCAAAAATAATAATATTTTTTATATTAAAACTTTTAATTTTTGTAAAAATAATATTATTTATAACATAAATAATACTATTTTTAATATTAATACTAATAAAAATAATAATATTTATAACACGAATAATACTAGTTTTTTATATTAATACTTTTAATTATAGTAAAAATAATATTATTTATAACACCAAAAATAATAATATTTTTGAGATTAATACTTTTAATTATAGTAAAAATAATATTATTTATAATAAAAATAATAATACTTTTAATTATAATAAAAAAAATTATTTATAAGATAAATAATAAAATTTTAATATTAATAATAATAAAATTTATAATACACATAATAGTATCTTTGGGTATGGCTACGTTACGAGACCCAAGGATATTGGATATCGCTGTCAACCAGACCCAAGATCAGTGGCTTTAGGTGGGCAGGCAGACTTATCCCCTTTTTGAAGTGTTTTGAGTTTGAATCAACACTATTGATAGCTCCTTTTAGAAGTGTTTTGGGTCTGGCCTTGCTACCATATCCAACAACGTTAGGTATGGCTGTCAAGTCAGCCTCAATAACTTTTGATAGAGAAGAAAATCACTACCAGAAAACCGATAAATACAAACGGAAACACCGAGGGAATATTTCTATCGGTAAAATCCTGATTTACCAACGGAATAACTGACGGAATTTATTCCGTCGGTAAATCTATCGGTAAACTTGTTTACACTGTTCATTATGTCAATTACAAAGGGAATCACCGACGAACAAAATCCGTCGGTATTTTCCAGAGAGCTCCAGAACTGTTCACTTTCCAATTGCACTGTTAATTATTGTTCTTTACGGACAAAATCACCGACAGAATGAAAAGTCGTCGGTATTATTTGGCGGTTTTCTGAAAAAATTCAATTGATTTAAAATTTTCATTTAAATATTACAGATGGAATCACCGACGGACTGAAAAATCATCGGTAATTGTTGGCGATTTCTGAAAACTTTTTACGAAATTGAAAATTTAAATTAAATATTACCGATGGAATAATTAAAAAATATTAATATTCAATTATCCGTCGGTAAATCCGACGCTAACGCGCCCCAATAAAAAGCCTGAGTCCCTTTATTTCACAAGAGACAGACTTATTTCTTCTTCTTCTACTACTTCTTCTTCTTCTTATTCTACTTCTACTTCTTCTTCTTCACTATATGTAAAAAAACATCAATATTTATTTCTTTCTTTTCTTTTCTCTCCTCATCTCCTTCTCTTTTCCTCCATGCTCGGGTATGTCTTCTTTTTCTTTCTTCTTTTATCCTCTTAGTTTTTTTAGTTAATATGCTTTACGAAATTTTTTTTCTCTCCTTAGCTTCACTTGCAACTACATTAAGGTAAGATTTTTCTTCTTTTTTCATGATTTTTTTCACTATATTTGTTTTTTATTTTATTTTTAATTGTTTTGCTCTTAATAATTGTATAAATGTTGTTGTGAGATTTGTTTTTTCACATGAGATCAATTTTTAGTTGATTTATTTATTGGATTTTTGAATTTTTAGCAATCGCAACTTCATTTTTTTCATATTAATTTTTTTAGTTGAATTTATTTTTTTGTTTTATTTTTTTGTTGCAAATTTGTTTGAGTTGATTTTCTTTTTTTTTTTTCAAGCATTTTGAGTATATATTATACAGTGTTGATTTATGTTAATTTAATTATTTTATAATTTTATAAAATTAATTTTTTTTAAAAAGTTTTTAAAAAATTACTTAACACAAATAATACTATTTGTAATATTAATACTTTTAATTGTACTAAAAATAATAATATTTGAACTCAAATAATACTATTTTTAATATTAATAGTTTTAATTGTAATAAAAAATAATATTTATAATAAAAATAATAATATTTTTAATATTAATACTTTTAATCAATTCAAAATATTTATAAGACAAATAATAATATTTTTAATATTAATAATAATGTAATTCAAAATATTTATAATACAAATAATAATATATTTGGGTATGGTTGCGCTACGAGACCTAAGGATATTGGGTCCTTAGACCCGATGCAGGACCTAAGGCCAACTGTTTCTGTGTCTGAAGTACCCAAGAGAATTATAATAAAAATAATAATATTTATACAAAAAATAATAATAATTTTTATATTAACACTTTGAATTATAATAAAAATAATAATATTTATAATGCAAATAATTATATTTAGAAACCTAAGAATATTTCTAACACAAATAATAATATTTTTTAGATGAATATTTAGAATTATAATAAAAATAATAATATTTATAACACAAATAATTATATTTAGAAACCCAAGAATATTTCTAGCACAAATAATAATATTTTTAAATAAATATTTAGAATTATAATAAAAATAATAATATTTATAACATAAATAATTATATTAAGAATTCCATAATTATAAGAATAATAATAATATTTATGTCACAACCCAAGACCCTCTTAGTTTTTTTTAATTAATATGCTTTATGAAATTTTTTTTCTCTGCTTCACTTGCAACAACATTAAGGTAAGATTTTTCTTCTTTTTTCATGATTTGTTTCACTATATTTGTTTTTTATTTTATTTTTAATTGTTTTGCTCTTAATAATTGTATAAATGTTGTTGTGAGATTTGTTTTTTCACATGAGATCAATTTTTAGTTGATTTATTTATAGGATTTTTAAATTTTTAGCAATTGCAACTTCATTTTTTTCATATTAATTTTTTTAGTTGAATTTATTTTTTTGTTGCAAATTTGTTTGAGTTGATTTTTTTTTTCAAGCATTTTGAGTATATATTATACAGTGTTGATTTATGTTAATTTAATTATTTTATAATTTTATAAAATAAATTGTTTTTTAAAATGTTTTTAAATAATTACCGACGGAATTGCCAATGGAATTTCCATCGGTAATTCCGTCGGTAAATCCGTTGGTAATAAAAAAAATTATTACCGAGGGATATACCAATGAAATGAAGCGAGTAATTTTAATTTTTTATTTCCAATGGATTTACTGACGGACAAAAAATTACCAATGAACGATTCACCAACGGAGCATTTTCATCGGTGATTCTGTCGGTATATTAATTACCGATAGAATATGTGTCTTACACTGACGGAAAAATTCTGTCGGTAAAACTGTTAAATCTTGTAGTGAATATCCTTAGCCGTAATTCTTGTCAAAAAACACAGTAGAGAAACCCCCCTTGGGGCTACAGCCAAGCGCACGTCTCTACCCCTAACGCCCAAAACTAGGCAGATCCCGTGCCAGGTGTTTGCAGCCTAGGGCCGTGGCCATGTGCACGTGACCGGCCCCAACGCCCTGGCTTGTCAGCTCTAGCACCAGGTGGTGACATTTTGAGCTAATTAATTATAATTAATTAATACTTTTAATTACAATAAAGATCACAATATTTCGAAAACAAATAATAATATTCGTCATATTACTAATAATATTAAACTTGCATAACCAAAGTTTATACAGTAATAATTTTAAAAAAAACAAATTTAACAATAATAATAATAATAATAGTTTTGACTATATTTTGTTTTTCAATTTTCTTCTATTCTTAATATCAATACTTTTAATTACAAAAAGATAATAATATTTAGTATACAAATAATAATATTTATCATATTAATAATAATATTAAACTTGTCTGGCTAAAGTTTCTAGAGTAATATTTTTTTAAAAAAATCGTTAACAACAACAACAACAACAACAATAACAACAACAACAACAACAACAATAATAATAATAATAATAATAATAATAATTATTATTATTATTATTATTCATTTTTCTTCTCTGCAGGGTCTGCTAATCCAACCGCGCATTCCTTTAAACCCAAGGGCGGTCAGAACAGACCTCGGCGGCCGGGTCTGTTGGCTAGGCGCTCGGGTCTGCAGACCCGCTCACCATGGAGCTGCAGCCAGGCATGCGGGTCCGCCCCGAGCACCTAAGGCTGGACAGATTGTGCACCAAGTGTCTACATGTCATGGTCTCAACCAACCCCAACGTCAAGTGGCTGCAACCAGGCGTGTGGGTCCACCCGGAGCACCCAAGGCTGGGCAGACCCTGCACTAGATGTCTACATGCGATGGTCTCATCCAGCCCCAGCACTAAGTGGCCGCAGCCAAGTATGCGTGGCCTACCCAATGTCTAGGCCCGGCAATCAAGCGTGAGGTGCATGCAGCTCCAAGGAGTACATCTCTAGCCAGGCACCTCTGGCATGCAGCCTCACCGTGAAAGTACTCAGATTCGTTGGTAACTTCGCTTCGGTGCAAATAGTGCAATTCATAATAAATAAAAAAAAAACTCACAGTTGATAGTAACTTTTGTTATAATAAAACACTGATATTTTTAGTTATAGTTAATACGAAAAAGTTTTGCTCCATTCTTGCTAAGAGCACTTTAGTTATTAGAAATAAAAAATCACATCACAAGGGGCAAATCTTACAGTTTAATTGAAAACAGAATGATGGGTTTGTAGTAATTTTATTGGGGCACGGTGAGTGGAAGAAGACAACACAAAATAATAAATGCAGATTTAACGGAATGAATTCTAGGACATGGTGGTGGCTGTGGCAAGCTTGGCTCTGAGGTCTTTTCTTAGAATCTTTCCAGAAGCCGATTTCGGAATAGAATGAACGAAGAACACCTTGTGCAGTTTCTTGTAGAACACCACCTGTTTAGAACAAAATGTAAGAGTAAGTATGATCTTAGCTTCCAATGGACGTGGAAGCTTTTCTTTTTCTTTGTTGTTCTTAATAAGCATTGAAACCCTTACTAGGATTGTTTAGAAAAGGTATCTTTTTTAACATTGAAAGAGCTAGTATATATTGAAGTTGCACGAGCACCTGCTTAGCAATGTAGTCTTTCACAGCCTCTTCATTAAGGTCAAGATCATTTGAGCGGACCACAAACGCGACAGGAACTTCACCAGCAACCTCGTCTTTTTGCCTGTTGTTTCCATACAAGTTATCTCGGCTTTGAGACAGAAAACATGATTAAAATAAAAGAAACACGAGCTCTCTAGCTTTAGGGGCCTTGGAATACAATGATAGAATAACACCTTCCTTTCCTAATCCGATTGAACAAAGTATGCTATTAAGAGAAATGATAGAGATATGATGATGAGTTTGGTTGTACTTACGGAACAACAGCCGCATCCTCAATTGATGGGTGGTTTACAAGGAGAGCCTCAAGCTCCGCTGGCGGCACCTGACCATAGAGCATAGAACATGCTTGTTAAATTGTCAGTGAGGTACTGTACAATACATGCATAGATATGAAAGGAAATAGGTCCAAAGTCAGACATGCCTGGAAGCCTTTGAATTTTATGATTTCCTTCACTCTATCAACAATGAAAATCTCGCCGTCGTCGTCGACATAACCTATATCTCCAGTGTGGAGCCAACCCTCAACGTCTATGATGTTTGCCGTGGCTTCCGCGTCATTCAAATATCCTGTTTGGGCTTAGGCTATTAAGGGATAATAACTTTGGAACTCTCGCATGATTAACCTCAGAAAAACAAAAACATTTTCAACGTGCACCCTTTGCAGAGAATAGATTATAGATATACTGTAGATGGTACTATGACATAGCCTCTCCTACAAAAGAATGATATAATTAATTATGTTTTTGGCATATCAAGCTGAGAGTGGAGAAATTACCGAACCTTTCATGATTTGGGATCCACGGATGCAGATTTCACCAGGTTGGTTGTGACCAAGAGAGCTACCGGTCTCAGGGTCAATGACCTTGAGCTCTGCGTTTCTAACCACCGTTCCACATGATCCAGACTTGGTGGGGAAGGGTTGCTTTGAGAAGGCTAAGCACATTGATAGCACAGGCCCCGCCTCTGTCATCCCATAACCCTGTTCATGTCGAAGCCATCATCAACAGTTTCCTTCCTTACTTTGTATGCATATATATGAGAAATGGTTCGTCTACGGTATTAATATTTTTTTATTTCCTTAATAAAGTCTATATTTATGGTTCGTAAATCACAATTAGTTTAAATAAAAATGACTTAATAGCAAAGATATAGACTTTATTATAAAGTATATAAGGATCTGTCTCGTAATTATTAAATCCATGCCACCATCAGCGACGGGCACCTAGAGTGGCGCCCTAGCTAGGTGGTCGTCGTCGTAAGGGGTGGCGCAAATGGTTTGTCGCTTGTGCCCATTGCATTTCGTGCCCGACCAGACTCGTGCGTATAATTCCCAACCATATCCATAGATCCTTGGCCTTCCTACCACACAGATAGCTTTCACTATCGCATGCTTCTAAAACAATGTTTACCACTGTGATAGCTTCATTAATGGATCAAATCCTGCCACCTCCAATGCCTTTAATTGCAATGCAATAACATTTAACTCCTCATTGGATCGGTTATCGGATCTAAGATCTCCGGTTCCGGTCATCATCAAGAGACCAGTACTTGTTAAATTATTGGTTATTCAAATATTTATATGTTCAATATTTATTTTTCAATACTGTGTGATATGTCTACCTAAATATAGTACCATGTGACGTGTCCATATACTCAAGAACCATACATACACAGAACGGATATAGGCAATCCACATATATGATTATTCTTCTAAGAAAATAAATAAAAAAACTAGCATGAAACTTTTTATAATAAGAAATTCGTTCTTAACCTTTTTATAATAATTGATATGTCTGTATTATTTTTTTTTAATAATTTTGATGTGTTAATATTAAAAAAAATTAAAATTGATTTTAATATATTTTTAAAATAAAATTTCTTAAAAAAATAAAAAATAAACAAACTATGAATCAGAGTAAATGGAGCCTAAAACAGCTCAAGTATCGTAAGATTTGTCCAACACACAAAAATAGTGATTCTCTTCTACCTTTCCCGTATATATATTTAGCAAAACGAAAACGCATACACCACCCTCATGAGTATACGCATGTCATGTATGATGTATATATGTTCATGAAAACTTTCATTAATTAATTAGTGGCAAGGTAACTAACACTAACCTGTCCCAGGATGGCCTGTGGAACCCTGCTCCTGAGGGCATCCTCGAGCTCCTTCCCCAGTGGCGCAGCCCCTGAGAGGACTACCCTGATCGAACTCAAGTCGAAGTTCGCCACCATTGGGTTCTTGGCGAGCGCCAGCACCAGTGGTGGCACCACAGCCGCAACCGAAACATTGTGTTTCTGAATGAGCTCAAGCAGTGATCCGATCTCAAACTTTTGCATTAAAAGTACAGCAGAACCGGCTCTCAACGAGCATAACAACACGCTGTTCAATGAAAAGATGTGAAACAAAGGTAAAACGCATAAAACAACATCATCTTGTTTCAAGTATAAATTTGGGATCTCTCCATCAACTTGTTGAGCCACACTTGTTATCAAGCTCTTGTGAGTCAGTATCACTCCTTTTGGGAGCCCTGTTGTCCCTGAAGAGAATGGTAATGCCACAGGATCATCCGGATGGATTGAAACTGTTGGCATTTCACTCTCGTTAGCCTCAACAAGCACATTGAAATGTAGACAGTTCTCTGGTGGGTCATCAATGGTGATTACTATGAAATCTTCCTCCGGTTTTTGGTTGTTTTCATGGCAATCACTATCTCTTAGCTTGTTCACATGTTGAGACTGGGTGATAATCAGTTTCGCACGAGAAGCAGAGAATTGCTTGAATATTTCACCTGGAGTGTAGAAAGGGTTCACAGTGGTGGTGACTGCACCAATCATGGAAGCACCCATGAAGGAGAAGACGAATTCTGGGCAGTTTTGGAGCAGGGTCATGATTACATCGCCTTTCTTGATGCCCAAATTGGATAACCCAGCAGCGACCTTTCGAGATATTAGGTGAGTTTCGGCAAAAGAGTAGGTTTTTCCCGTGGAACCTGAAATCAAGCATGTCCTATCTGAGAAGTCAGAGAGGTTTTCAAAGCAGTATGCGTGCAGAGGGAGGTGGTTCGAGATGGTTATATCTGGTAGTTTTGATCTGAAAATATGATCAGTTTCATGAGAGGATGGTGCGTTTTGGTTTTGTGGGGGGGAGAGTTCCGGTTTCGGGGGCTCAACCGTGGCCACGGACATCATGTTTCTTGAGATGAAAGGGAGTTTCTTTGTGTGATATATGTATCTAACGCTCAGAATGTATACTCAACCAATCCCAATTCTGGATGGTGTTAATCGACCGGTGTGTATTCGTGTACGAGGAGAGAGCCAGTCGAGCAAAGTGTAATAAATATAGGAGCAGAGAAAGTTTGGTGAAAGTAGTGGTGAGAGACTGGTAGCTAAGCTGGCAGATTGAAGATGTGGTGAGTAGGAAGGGAATCAAAGCACCCATCTGACATTCAAGAAACCAAACCCTATGGCTCATGCAGTTCCCATCAAAGCCCAAGCTCTCACCTACCCTCAAGAGTCCATGGCAGCGATTGGTTGACAAGTGTAAATGAACGACACTCACAACAGCTTATGTGGCAGACAGAGTCTTTTATGAGATGACACTAGGGACTTAGTGCATGGCAAATTTACTCTTCCATCGTCATCATAATAATTATCCATATCTTTCACAATAATTTTTGTTGTGATGTTTCGTTACCGTTAATAAATAAAAAAGTCAAAGAAAATTACGACAGAAGGGATGAAAAAGAATAGGAAATATAGTTGGGTTTCACAGTATAAAATAGAAGTCTTTTGTTCTTGTTTAGTTAGTTAAGGGATTACAATTTACTGTTAACTTGATTAATACAGACCCAACCTAATTTAAATAGGTGAGTTTATTTGGATTATTCAATAGGTAGTAGATATGATATGAATATTATAAAACCCGATCCAAAATCCATTTAAACTTAACTCTATATATATATATATATATATATATATATATATCACTACAAGATTTAACAGTTTTATCGACGGAATTTTTTCGTCGGTGTAAGACACATATTCTGTCAGTAATTAATTTACCAATTAAATCACCGACGAAAATTCTCTGTCGGTGAATTTTCGTCAGTGAATCTTTCATCGGTAATTTTTTATCCGTTGGTAATAAAAAAATATTATTACTGACAGAAAAGACACGTCGGTAATAATATTTTTTTATTACCAATGCATTTACCGACGGAATTACCGATGGAATTTCCGTTGGTAATTATTTAAAAACATGTAAAAAAAATTATTTTATAAAATTATAAAATAATTAAATTAACATAAATCAACACTCTATAATATATACTTAAAATGCTTGGAAAAAAGAATAAGAAAATCAACTCAAACAAATTTGCAACAAATAAATAAAATGAAAAAATAAATTCAACTAAAAATTGATCTCATATGAAAAAAAAATCTCACAACAACATTTATACAATTATTAAGAACAAAACAATTAAAAATTAAATTAAAAACAAATATAGTGAAAAAAATCATGAAAAAAAATAAAAAAGAAAAATCTTACTTTAATGTAGTTGCAAATAAAGCTAAGGAGAGAAAAAAAAATCGTAAAGCATATTAATAAAAAAAAAACTAAGAGGATAAAAGAAGAAAGAAGAAGAAGACATACCCGAGCATGGAGGAAAAGAGAAGGAGATGATGAGAGAAAAGAAAAGAAAAAAATAGATATTGATGTTTTTTACATATAGTGAAGAAGAAGAAGAAGAAGAATACTAAGAAATGAATCTGTCTCTTGTGAAATAAGAGAATTTAGACTTTTTATTGGGGTGTGTTAGCGACGGATTTACCGATGGATAATTGAATATTAATATTTTTTAATTATTCCGTCGGTAATTCCATCGGTAATATTTAATTTAAATTTTCAATTTCATAAAACGTTTTCAGAAAACCGTCAAATAACACCGAAGACTTTTCAATCCGTCAGAGATTTTATCTGTAAAGAACAACAATTAACAGTGCAATTGGAAAGTGAACAGTTCTGGAGCTCTCTGGAAAATGCCGACAGAAAATTCCGTCGGTGATTCCCTTTGTAATTGACATGATGAACAGTGTTTATAGTTTACCAATGAATTTAACGATGGATTTTATTCCGTCGATAAAAATGACACGTCATCATTTTTTTTTGCTTGGTTTTAATTTTTTTTCCCACGGTAATTCTCTCGGTATTTCCATTTGTATTTATCAATTTTCTGGTAGTGTATATATATAGACTTCAAATATACATATTAATTATTTTATTTTTTATTAAATAAATAATAGTTAGATGAATACCCATATGGATACCCGAAGCCCGATGAATATTTTATGAATATCAAAATATTTTATCCGATAAGTAATGAGTAGGGTATAGATATCAAGATAGTTTAGTTGATATCATTTGATATATAATCAAATTCATGGGTATCTATTACCATCCCTAGTTTAGTTAATGAGGGATAAAATAAAATTGTCATAATTTATTTTTTGAATTTTCAAAAAAATAATAAATAATAAAAATAATTGATAAAAATTGAATTAATGAAAAATAATTTGAGAATTGGGTCAAGACAACACAAATTGAAAGTTTAAAGACTAATAAGGATGAAACTATAAATTTGAAAGTCAATTTTGGTAGAAATTGAAAGAATTGTTAAGTTTATGGACTTAATTAAACCTTAAATTGGTTTAATAAATGAAATCAGAAACTTAATTGAAGAATTGATATGTTTGGGAACTTAATTGAACTTGAAATTAGTTTAATTAATGAAATTAAAGGCTTAATTGAAGAAATACCAAAGTTTGAGGCTGATTCGAGGCAAAATTGCAAGAAATTAGAGTCCAATGATCAAGGTAAAATGGCAACGGTACTGTAGGGAGTTTAATTGATTTTTCCAGGGTGATTTTGAAAGAATTAAAAGTTGAAGAATCAATTAAGGACTGAATTGAATAATTCAAAAATCAAGGATTGTTTTGTAAATGGCGTAAAATCCAGGGGTCCAATTGTAATTAATCCAGGGGCAAAAACAAATTTTAAAAAAAGTGATTTTCCATGAACAAAGGTCCAATTGCTAAATGTCAGAACTTCAGGGGCAAATTGAAATTAGCCAAGAATCTACCATAACATTTGCTCTTCTAGGATGTTATTCGATCATACAATCATAATCTTTAATCAATTTCACCTACCGTCTTTGTTACATGTTCAAGTCTTTCTATGTCATCAAGTATCTCAAACTGTTGTGATTCATAAAAATTTGAACGTGAAACCATATAGATATTGCCTCCATATTCTTAAAGCAAAAACCACAATGGCTAACTCGAGATCATGCATTAGGTAATTGACTACGTGAAGCTTTAACTATCTTGATGCATAAGCAATCACCCTCGTCAATATGCATTTAAGACAGAGTGCATGTTTATTAGTTGATCATATATAGTTTAGGTTGAGTCAAAGTTTAAATTATAAGTTGATGAAATGTTAAAATAAGTAAAATAATTTTTTATTAAGTTTCATTTATGATTGAGACAATGTGTCTTAATTGAAACTTATCTTAGAAATTAACAATATTAAACTATAATATTTATGCATTAATTGCAATGGTTCTTAATTTTTTAAACTAATTTATCATAACTTAATATTGGTTACATATTGAATAATTTTTTTTTGTTTATTGTGGACAAATTAATTAGGTTTATTATATAATGAAAAGTGAATTTGCTTGCTACTTAGCTTTCTTTAAATGAAGAACTAAGAATAATTTTAAAAGAAAAATGAAAAATAGTTCTATCATTAATTTATGAAGACAATATGTGTCGTTTATGACATGACAACCTTTGAATAATCTATGTTCATGTCATTAATACAATTATCATGGCTACCTAGATTTTGTAGGATTTTAATCTTATGTAGTTTTATATATATACACACACACATTATATTTGCTTATTTTTATTTTAATGTTTAAACATGAGGATTATAAAATTTAATGGATTATTTGTGCAAGGTAAAGATTAATATTTTGTAGAAGTGGGTTTAATTAATACTAGAAGGATCAATAAATAAGTTTTTCCAACACCATAAATGTATAAATGTGACATTTTAATATAAATTTTACAAAACACAATGGAAGGGAAATGTAACAAAAACTCTTTTTGTGATTAAATTAGTGATCAACTCTTTTTAGCTACAAATACTTTCATCACTAAATATACTGTTAAAAAAAAATTTCTTGTCACATCATGAAGCATAAATTTAATGAAATCTAACAAAAAAAATTTATTATTTTTTTAAGTTAACATGTACAAATAAAAAAAATTAAAACTTGACACAACTAATATATCTTAAAGAAAACAAGACTCATACCACAACCATAGTTATCAAACCAGGCCTGACCTGATGGGTTGATCTAGGACCCAAGTGTTCTGGGGCCTTGGTCGGGTTTGTAGGCAAAACCTGGGCCTGCAATTAGCCATATGAAAACCTGGACAATCCAACATAACTCGGGGGAGATCTTTTTTTTTTAGATCTTTTTTTATCATGTTTTTTTTCTATAATACATCAAAAAAAATAATTTATGAACATCTAGTCTTACATTTTTTATAACATGTCTTTTAACTTATTTATATGGAACAAATATTTATGAGATGGGTGTTTCTAAAAAACATAGAGTGCATTAGTGGTTTCAATTTAAGGAACAAAAATAAATTATTACTAAAAACAAAAGGCATAGGCATTGCCTCGCACACAGGGAAAATCAAAAGTTTTCCTATTACTCGGCCTAACCTTATGTGGGAAAACCTGTCACCCTTTTCTTGTTGATTACTAACTCATATTAAAGTTTACTATATAAACACTAGCAAAAAATTCTATTTTTTCAATGTGGGATTGAAAATCCATTAATATATATATTCATAAAGAGAAAGTTGTGTTTGAATTTTGATTTTAAAACTTCAACTTAAAAGGAGAAGATAATATATTTCCAATATGGGATAAAAAAAATCTTTTGAAATAATCTTTTAAAATTCATTATTTACTACATATATGGTTGTTTATTAACTTTTTCATGTGATATATTAAAAACTCAAACATTTTTTTAATATTCTCGAGTTGACCCGAGTCAACCTGTGTGCCTCGGGACCTAGCCTCTTGGTCGGGTCATCTTTTAGGTCGGGTTTAATAACTATAACCATAATCATTACACAGTTTCCAAGTATTTATAATTTTGTATAACATATAATACAATAATTTTTTTTTCTCATCTACAAATTTGTTATAGTGACATAACTAGACTTCATAAGAATTGAGTTGTTTTTTTATAAATACTAAAAAGGAGATCAGTTACTCAACATTTCTGTTAAATTAATCATATAAAAAACAACTAAAATGAAAAGCAAATTCATTCTATGGGCATATTTTCTCATTCATCGCTATAGTAAAATGACCTTTTGTCCTTCCCAAAAAAATTTCTTGCCTTTTAATTATGGACATTTTTGTCTTTCTACATAGTAAATTAGTCGTTATAGGTTTGTTTGAGGGTATTATCATCTTTTACATGTATTAATGAATAGTTAAATGACCAAAAATTCCCCTAAATCAAAAGAACTAGTATTGTCGAGCAAGGGTATTTTTGCATATTCTTTTTTTATATATAGTAAAATTACGCACATGCCCTTAAATCCTAAAAATTTAACATATGGAATCAAGGGTAATGGGGTCCTTTAGCCTTATGTATTTTTTTAATTGTTGGTTTGGTCAAGGGTAATAACATCATTCAGCATTTAATGAATGTGTTTTTTTAATTTGGGAATTCATGCATCTGCACGTGGGAGACGCCACGCTCTTTGGACAGTGGGTGCGGCATCTTTTAATGGTGTAAAATATGCTTCCACTATCTCATTTTATTCTTCTTCATCTCCTCTTTCTTTTTAGATGGTGCATGTCAGCTTATAATGGTCAGTTTATCATCAGTTGGTCTTTTTTCTCTTCATTTCTCTCTCCTGCCCAAAAAATAAGTTACGATCCTTTCGTATTTTCTTAGACTTTTATTTGTTTTTAATTTAATACTTAAATTATAATTTATAATATATAAATTTCTTTTCAATTTGGTTCCTTTTCTTTTGATTTCTTAATTTTTTTCCTTGGTTCTTTTATTAAAGTTTTTATGGTTTTCAATTTTATTCTTCAAATCAGGTTTATGATTTTTGTTTTTTAAATGATGATAGATTATTATAATAGTAATAGTAATATTAATAGTAATTGATGTGATCCAACCCACATCAAATGATCTATTGGTAGTTCTAGTAGGCCCAATCACTAGGACTAAAGCAAAGAAGTTTAAGGAAGCATTTAATGAGCTTTTGCAAGATATATGGGCCAAGATGAACTAAAAAAAACAACAACCCAAGAAGAACAAGCCTTAATAAATTTGATTCATATTCAAGAAGTCTTTTGGACCATGACCCATGATAAGGCAGTGATTTTAGCATCAATGGGCTTTCCTGTTAAGTATTTTGTATTTTCTAATCCAATAAGAAAATCATGAATTATTTGGGTAGAGAAAGTCTAATCTATCAAAGAGATTTAATTGGAAGGAAAATCTTATTCTACCTTGGACACTAAAGGTGATGGCAAAATAGGATTATTGGAACAAGAAAATTTCCTAGTCTGTTCTTCAAAGAGAAGTGGTGGCACTATAGGATAAAAATTTCAGAATATTTATTTTTATTATTTCAAGTTAATTACTTAGTTTTTGGGTTATTTTGGGCCTAGTTTCAAATTGGGTCAAGTGAGCCTATTAAGTTATCTTAAGGGTTTATTTTCAAGAGTATAAATACTTTTTTATAAGACTTATTTTTCAGATTTAATTCACATTAATTTCTGCATATTGAAGCATAGAGAATAAGGACTTTTCTTGCTTGGTTCTTGATTGAACTATACTCTTCAAAGAATTGACCAATTTTTATTCTGATTTTATAATTTTACGCTCATCTCCGGGTGAGGATGTTATGTGAGGGTGGTTATTATAGTTTTTGTGCCTTGGGGCAAATCATCCATTATGTCAAGCTCAATTCTCAATCTTAAGCTAAATTAGAAAGATCTTGGGTTTATGAATTCAATTAAATTCCGATAAGGTTTGCATCAGTAATAGTAATAATTGTGATGATAACAATAACAACAACAACAACATCAACAACAATGAATTATATATGATGATGATGATAGTAATGATAATAGTGATATTTCATCATTCAATGCTAGATTTGTTATGAATTAAGTTTTATCATTTTTTTCATGTATGGTTCTTCCGGTCTAATGATCAGAGTTACGGGTTTGAAAAGTTGATGTAGTTTGGCATCCTTTTTTTTTTTTTGCTTTATTATTCAATTTCATGTTAAACATTAGTTTTTTAAAATAAAAAAAGCTTTGTGGTTTTCTTAAATTTATTTTATACGGGGTTAATTCAATCTCATAATCTGGATAACAAGTTTTACGAGTTGGTTTGTTCCTTATTATTCAGCTTACATATCTATCACGTGACCTTAGATTAGCTCAATCCTAATTTGAATGTTATTTTTTTATCCAAATATATAATTTTTAAGGTTATTTTTTGAAGTTATCGTGATTTTTTTTAATTTTATTTGTTCAGTATAGTTGGTTTATTTTCATCTAATTAAAATGAAACAAACTTATTTTCATAAACAAATTTATTTTCATCTAATTAAAATGAAACAATCTTAACCCTGAGGGGTGTAGCTTAATTGGTTAGGCCATGTGTTTGCTCCCCAGAGGTCACCAATTCGAGTTTCACAAACCTCAAAGTCACTGGAAGTTTACATGGTCATTAATTTCAGTGCCTGTGCGATTAGTCGAGATACGCGCAAGCGGACCCGAATACCAATGTTAATCTAAAAAAATTGAAACAAACTTGGTGTAACATGGCGCCCATATTTAGTTGTTGGGTCCTAAATGGTATGGACTAGCCAGCATTATTTGACAAAGTTGTTGGGTCCTAAATGGTATGGACTAACCAGCATTATTTGTCAAAGGAAAATTCTATAGTGTAGTCAATTGGCCAATAGAAGAACAAAGATAGTGTTCACCCAATAAAAGGAAGAAACATTGCACTTGGAATTTTCTTCCAGGCTTGCTATCTTGTCATGATAGGAGAAAAATAGATAGACTATTTTTTATAGAATAATTCATTAAAAAAATATTCTGCATGTGACCCGTTGTGTACACTTCTCCAAATCCTTTAATTCAGTCCCACTGTATAGAGAACCCGAGCGTTTAACAGCAAAATAGAAGTCGCCATGAATTTTAATAAACCTCCAAGAGAGAGACTTTCTAGTTGGGAAGAGCCTGAATGTTTTGGGTTGTGCTCTTGGTCTGTCGGTGCAGCAGCCCCGGGAGGAGGAGCTGATGATGGAAATGATGGAATATCTGGTAATGGGAGTGATGGGCTTGGTGGTGTGGCCACAACAGCAGGACTTGTGCTGTTGGAACAAGCAGGTAAAGGATGCCTATCCGTAGCTACTAGCAGCACCCCATCGATGCCATGGCATCTAATTGAAGACCCTGCAGTGCATAGATCTGGGCTAGAGATCTTGACATTGTTGAGAAAGAAACTCTTCCTTCCCTTGTTGGAAATGTTAAGCATATAATCGGGATTGGAACTGGGAATCAGCGAGCCTGGTGGAATATGTAGCAGGTGATCAAAGAGCAAGGGTGATGGGATTGAATGGCGAAGCAAAAAATCAGAAACAGCGTTTGGATGCATCCTGATTTTAGACAATATACGATCCTTGGGCATCAAGAAAGTGACATTCCCCTGAAATTTCTGATCAAGTGGAGCCATGTTAATGAGCATGACAAAACTGAAGTAGTTGGCTCTTGCCATCTCGTCAGTGGCAACGAAAAGGTCTTGGCTTCTTGAAGGAATGTCCGTTGGGCTAGTTGAACAGACGAGTACTTTGATCATGAGAAGCACTAACAAGGTCGTGAAAGCTTCCATGGCAGTTGCTTTTGGGTGAGGGAAGGTGAAGAGAGATCTGTCTTTGGGCCTGTTCAATGAAGAAATTATGTAATGATGTTTAGAGATGTAATTAAACATGGTGATGTTAGGTTTGAACATGCATATGTGCTGTTTCAACAACTCATCACTTCACATTTCCTGCATGTTCAGCTTCAGCAATTCTTTTTAAGGGAAGTTTTACGTGTTGCAGTAAGGTTAATTACAGCTATTTTTAGTTTGCTCGTAGATTTCGTTATGTATAGGAAGAGCAAAGCAACTCACCACTCATTAAAAATTAAAAAAAAAAAAAGTCAGCATATTTAGCCTAAGAAAAAACCAAGTGTTTTGACAATAAAAAGGAGAGAGTTTGGGCATAAAATAAATAAATAAAGGTCAGCGGGTGCTCACTGGTAAATAGTATTGGAAAAATTAGTTTTTAGATATGGTTATCGGATACAATTAAGAACTAATAAAAAATAAGATATATATATATATATATATATATATATATATATATATATATATATATATATATATATATTTTAGATAAAAAAGTTTTAAAAAAAAAACACAATAAATATAAAAATAGAGAGAGATATTT